>Ga0315310_10000189_pt1 | contig 41136 bp, 40 predicted proteins | sample TDP5_MG_FD_203630 | JGI IMG/M metagenome (GOLD analysis project Ga0315310, IMG submission 203630) | Freshwater sediment microbial communities from Lake Towuti, South Sulawesi, Indonesia - TDP5 | ecosystem: Environmental > Aquatic > Freshwater > Lake > Sediment | place: Indonesia: South Sulawesi...
ACATCAGAAAGAGTGAGGCGAAGACCATGCCCAGAGAGTAGAGAGCAGCCATCGTTAGAGCGAAGACAACGAGCGCCGCAAAAGGATCGGCAATGAGAAACTTTACCTGAAAGACAAAAACTCCAACTATGAGTATTCCTAAAGCCCTGAGGGTTGTATTGAAGATTCCGCCAATCGCCATTCCCATGAGCATGGCCATTCTCGATATGGGAGCGATCAGAAACGGTTCGAGATTTCCCGTCTCCTTCTCCCAGTAAAGTTGAGCCGCCATATTCCAGAGAACGTTCAGCCAGACCGCGATCATCGCGCCTCCCACGATGACGAAGCCTGTGAACTCAGGCGGAGCGTTCATGACCTTGTAAACGTAAATGTACGTACTTAGGGTAAGCATGGGAAGCACAGTATCCCAGAGGAGCCAGCTAGGCTCTCTGCTTCCGCCGACTACGCGGACATATGTCCTAGCGATTATGGTCCGGAGGTTTCTCTCTAGACCGCCTGAGAAGGCAACTAGTTTCACTCCAATCCCTTCCCAACGAGGTGTATGAAGACATCCTCCAAGGTCGGCTCAGGCGTTGTGATCGACAGTATCCTTGAACCCGACGTCCTCAATGCGGACTCAATCTCCGAAGCAACCGCCTGATCCGACAGAACAACTTTCAGTGTTGAGGTATCACTCTCGATATGGTGCGTCCACGAGAGACCTACAACGCCCTTAACCGCCTTGAGCTTCGTGTAGTCGCCACTTCCGGCGATATCAAACTGGAAGACCGTCTTGTCCCGAACCATTGCCTTCAGGCTTGAAGGCTTGTCGCATGCAACTATTCTACCCTCATGTATGATACCGACTCGGTCGCAGAGTTCATCGGCCTCAGCCATGTAATGCGTTGTCATGAGAACAGTCTTTTCTGGCTGAGTGTTCACCCAGTTTCTGATGTATCCGCGTATATGTTTCGCAGAGAGCACGTCCAGTCCAAGTGTGGGTTCATCGAGGAAAAGAACCTCGGGATCGTTTATGAATCCCCGAGCAACATTCAGTCTCTGTTTCATCCCTGAAGACAGCCTGTTCATTCTTGTCTTACCTTGATCGCTCAAGCCGACTGTTTCAAGAAGCTCTTTCACCCTACGCTTCGCGATATCGCCTCTGATGCCGTACAGCTGTGAGAAGAACCAGAGATTCTCGGCAACCGTGAGAATACCGTAGCCCGGAGTTTCACCTCCCGTGACCATGTTAATTATCTTTCGAACACAGTTCGCTTCCTTGGCCACATTGTGCCCGCGTACATATGCGGAGCCACTAGTAGGAAGAAGTAGCGTACAGAGAATCTTGATCAGCGTTGTTTTCCCTGCCCCGTTCGGACCTAGAAGACCAAACAGCTCTCCTGTTCTAATTCTGATGTTGACATCGTCAAGCGCCTTCACCATTCGAGGAGACCCTTCAGTCTTCCCGCTCTTGAATGTCCGAGAAACGTTGCGTGTTTCAACAGAGTTCTCCATGAAACGTGTCGCCTATGGCTGAAGGCGGCTTACGAGAACTCTGGAAGTCACGTAGATAAGCCTAGCTTAAAGAATTGACATGAATTACACACTGAACTAGGCAGACCAATCCGGGAACCGAAGGCCGCTGCCTAGACGAGTTCAATCTCCACGAAAACTGATTCAGGTGTCTTTATCCTCATCAAGCGTTTGAGGAACCGCTCGTTCGGGTCGACATCTACTAGGCGCTTGTGAATTCTCATCTCGAACTTGTCCCATGTATGAGTTCCCTCTCCGCATGGGCTCTTCCTCGTTGGTACAACTAGCCTCTTGGTTGGAAGTGGAATCGGTCCCCTAAGCTTAACGCCGGTCCTCTCCGCTATCTTGCCGATCTCATCGCATATCGAGTTCAGATCCTTTGGATCTGTGCTCGACAGCCTAATCCTCGCCTTACTGACCATTCCGGAAGTTTACACTCCAACCTAACCGAATCGGGCCAACTACTAGAAGCTAGAGGCGTTTAAAAGTGTTGAGTGATCGCCTAAGCTTTCTCAGTGATCTGTTGGACAACGCCGACGGCGATGGTCGATCCCATGTCTCTGATGGCGAACCTTCCGAGCTGCGGAATTTCAGAGTAGCTTTCGATAACCATAGGCCTGATGGGCCTCAACTTCACTAGGGCGCTATCACCCGTCTTGAGGAATGATGGTTTCTCCTCAGTCACCTGCCCTGTCCTCGCATCAATCTTCTGCAACAACTCCGAGAACGTTACCGCCATAGTCGCTGTATGCGCATGAAGGACAGGTGTGTAGCCCGCTGCAATTGCTGTGGGGTGCTGAATCACTATGACTCGGCCGATGAACTCCTTGACTATCGTCGGTGGTTTGTCAGGATGTCCCGCCACGTCTCCTCTATGAATATCGGTTTTCGCGATCCCCTTCACGTTGAAGCCGATGTTGTCCCCGGGCACGGCCTGCGGGATCAGTACATGATGTGTCTCAATCGACTTGCATTCTCCAGTGACCCCTGAGGGATTGAAGAGCAACATGTCATTCGTCTTGAGAATCCCTGTTTCGACGCGTCCCACTGGCACTGTCCCCACTCCAGTAATGGTGTATACGTCTTGAACTGGGATCCTGAGAGGTTTGTCTGTCGGCTTGGGAGGTGCAACGAATGTGTCCAGGACCTCGACAAGCGTGGGGCCCTTGTACCAAGGGGTCTTCTCGGTCAGCTTCACTAGGTTATCGCCCGTCCAGCCCGAAACTGGAATGAAGTTGATCTTCGACGTGTCAAAGCCGACCACTTTCAGTATACCTTCGACCTCCTTCTTGCATGCTTCGATCCGTTCCCTGGAGTAGTTGACGGTGGCGTCATCAATCTTCGACAAAGCTACAACGAGTTGCGTGACACCCAAGGTTCTTGCAAGGAATGCATGCTCCCTAGCTTGCCCGCCCGGCCCTACACCCGCCTCGAACTCTCCTGTCTTCGTGGAGACGACCAGTATCGCACAGTCCGCCTGACTGGTCCCGGTAATCATGTTCTTTATGAAGTCCTTGTGGCCAGGGCAATCGATAACTGTGTAGAAAACCTTCGGAGTCTCAAATTTTCTGAAGGCAAGGTCTATAGTGACTCCTCTTTCTCTCTCTTCCTTTAGGCTGTCCAATACCCATGCGAACTTGAAGGTCTCTCCTGCACCTGTCTTCTCGGACTCCTTCGCGTACTCGTCGATGGTCTTCTGGTCGACGTAACCTGTCAAGTAGAACAAGTGGCCTGTCATTGTGCTCTTGCCATGATCCACATGCCCAATCACGACAAGGTTCAAATGCGGCTTCTCGGATCCGCTCAAGCCAGTATACTTCCTCCGGATTTCTAGCGATTCTTAGTGTAAGGCAAGGCCGGCATATTTAACCTTTGACTCAAGAATGAGACCGCAAGAGCAAGGAAAAAGGGAATTCATTACACCTTAGCGCGATGAGAGAGCGACCCGCTCTATTTCATCTCTCTTTCGGATTGAGAAGCTCTTGCTGTCTCTTTGGGCTGCAGCGATTATTTCATCAGCCAGACACTCATCGATGGTCTTGGGATTGCTAAACGAAGCCTGTCTCGCTCCCTCGCTAATAAACCTCAAAGCGAGATCGAGTCTGCGTTGAGGCGCCATATCTACGGCTTGATGATAGACGATTCCACCGTAGCTCACCCTAGTAGTTTCCTCACAGGGAGCAGAGTTCTCAATGGCCTTAAGGAGGACCTCTATCGGGTTCTTCCCGGTCTTCAAATGAATAATCTCAAATGCGTTTCTGACTATGCCGGTTGCCTTCGCCTTCTTGCCTCCCTCCCTCCCATGCCTCATCATATCATTAACCAGTCGCTCCACGATGTTAAGCGAAGACTTCATGAACCGTTTGTGTTCGTGGCGTCCGCCAGTGTGAGGAGTTGGGATCGGCCTGAGGGTAATGTATCCTTGCAACCCACGATCCGCCACCTCGACGCCTTGCATGCTCCACTTTCCAAACAGTTTCACGTCAGGCGGAGCTTTCTTTGATTCTCTGCTCAAGTATTTTGGGCACCTGTCATTCTGAAATTTTAGCTCGCTATGTTGGCTTCAAGTCTCAGATAAGCCTTTAGGGATAGAAAGTAGCGGTGGTGACATCCCTGCGGGATAGGCACTCCTCTCGGCGTAGGCGTTTCAGCCGCCTCCTACACCTCGTGATCCTGCCAGCGCCGAGGTGTCCGCTTTACGACTGCTCTCTTCCGAGCCTGATCGGGTTCAGCAGCAAGCAGGTAGCCTCTTTCCTTCGAAAGAAACTTCTGCTCCACTGGCCTGACAGGGCAAGATGTCATTGTCAGCAACCGAGGCCCACATCCGTTCGGTGGCGCCATTCCTACAGGTTGGCGGATCCCTGCATGTAGCCGATTTCAGGCAACAGGGAACGGCTATCTCCCCGATCCCTCACCACCGCCAAGAATGAATTGAGCCAACAACTCGATATTAAACCCTCTTTCGTCTCCAACTATACGAGCGAGCCGTCGGCTCCTTGACGACTCTGAGGCCTGGCGTTCTCAGGTTTGATGGCATTTTTGTCGCTCGGACGGGACAAGTTCCATGGTGCAACCTCCAGGGGCGCTATGGTGAAGGATTCCCTACTAAGTCACTTAACGGTCTTATCCAATATCTTGCAAACCTCGCAAAAGGCTCCGGTGGTAGGTTCCCCGCACTGAAGACAGTTTCGCAGCTCCGCACGGGCCAAGGATGCCTTCAGAGAATCTCGGAGCCGTTCCATTGATCTAAAAATGGTAAATTTCGTCCCCGGATGTCTCTCCTCAATTCGGTTTAGCATCTCTCTAACGTCATTTCTAAGAGCCGTTTCTAAGTAAGGGCAAGGACGGGTCTGGAACCTAACTCCTGAAAGGTAGGCGTACAGAGCAACCTCTTTCTCCGGGATCTCGCACATCGGTTTAACCCTTTGCAAAAAGCGGCCTGCCAGGTCGACAAGTACAGGTTCAACCCTCGCTATCCTTTTCGCGTCTCCATGAAAGATGTTCAGCAGGATCGTCTGAACCTCATCATCCAAGTTATGGGCCGTCGCAATCTTGTTGGCCTTCGCTTCTTTCGCTGCGATGTGAATCGCCCTTCGTCTCAGGACCCCACAATACGAGCATGGGGAAAGCTCCTTCTTCGAACTGACTATCTGATCAAGAGTCTTTCCAAAAAGCTCGCGAAAGGAGACAACCACATGATCGACGCCGAGATCTTTACAGGATTCTCGTGCTAGTTTGACTGCCTCAGCCCTATACCCTCTAATGCCTTCATCAACCGTCACCGCCATAAGCGTCGCTTTTGGAAACCTCCTCTCGACCTTCCGTAGGACCCTCAGTAGTGAAAGGCTGTCTTTTCCACCCGAAACGGCCACAGCTATGTGATCATCAAATCTCAACATGTCGAATTTCGAGATCGTTCTTCGAATTTTCTCCTCAATGTCTTGAAGAAAACAGGTCTCACATAGAGCGACCCCTTCATATGATCGCCTATAGAAGGCTGCGTTTCGGCAGAAGCGGCATCTCAATAGCGATACCTTCAGATCTTCACAAATCCAAATATCGCATATGAAAGGAACAGGTTCATCGCCAAAATCATGAAGGAGAAGGCGCTCATTGTGGATCTCACCGCCTTCACGTTCTTTACGCCCAAGGACTGTAGGAGCGCCAGCAAGAACCTGTCTCCGTCGAGGGGAAATAGAGGCAGCATGTTGATCATGGCGACGCTTAGCGTCACGAAGTAGATCCAGAACTCAAGGTTGAACAGCTGCCTCGGTAGGTCAGGAGAAAGGAAGCTAAGCTTTGGCAAGTAAGTCACATAGTTTGAGAGCTGGCTAACACCGAGTATCGAGCGTGTCTTGTTACCCGGGTCTGGGGCTGTCACGAGCTCAAACCTTCCTCTTGAAGTTAGCACTGCGAGTGGGGTATTGGGCTTGATGTGAGCCATGAACGCCCTCAAGTCCTCGATGCTAGATATTTTCGTGTCGTCAATTCCTTCGATGATGTCGCCCGCCTTGATACCTGCCCTCTCAGCCGGGTACCCTATCGTTGCTCCTCCCACTAGAACTCCGGACGGAACGATTGTGTAGAAGGGAGTTATCGTCAGCGCGAAGTTCGCCATAAGAATGAGGAAGATCAGCGATACAGCTAGGTTGGCCGAGGAGCCTGCTGCAAAGACCCTAAGCTGGGTTGAGTGTGGACTCTTATTCAACGTTTCGTCGTCTAGCTCCACCAGACCCCCCGGTATAACTGCAGCCAAGAATATTCCAGAAGACTTCAGTGGAACGCCTTCGACGAGGCTCGCTATAGCGTGGGCCGCCTCGTGAGAAACCAACAGAATGCAGATAGCAACAATCGCGTACGGAAAGTTCTCCCAACTCATCGTAACCCCTGGTATTGGAAGAAGAACTTGAACTGGCCCCGCCTCCCGCGTTCTATAGACGAGATTGAAAGCGTTTCTCAGCAGTTGGTAGATTATGAGCACTAGCATTCCCACGCCGACGGCGGCTCCTACACTGAAGAAGACACGCCAGACGCGTCGGAGCATCTTCGCGAGACATTCCAAAGTTCGATTCAGAGAAGTAGTCTTGTAGACAAAATAAAGTGGGCCAACCTTCAAACCTCTCTCTTCGAGATTGAAGTGCTTGGCCAGAAGGAAGAGTACAGCCCAGCCCACCAAGTAGAAGCTCAACCCAATTACGGTCTGCATCCACGGAAACGTTTCCTCAACCAAGTCACGGCGACGTCCTGAGATACCTGTTTCTTCAGTGTTTGGGATGCCCCTCCTAATTATCTTTTAAACTTGAAAAGGTCCGGATTCAGCCTCAATATGTGGTAGAGAAGTTGTGGGTCACACTTCATTTACTCCAAGAGACCGATGCCCTCTCGCCTTGAGACAGGGTTACTCGGACGAAAGTGTATCAAAAGTTGTGACACACGGCGTGGCGCTTCTCCTCCGGTATTTAACAATTCGATTCACAGCAACCGCGAAAACTCATTATTCAGGAATGACCCAAGGGATCAGATGGAGCAGAACCAGACTTGTCTGAACAGGATACGACGAAGATGTGTGGAACGACTAATCGGACGAATGTGCTCTTGCTACTTTCGACATGTAGAGACTTTGACGAAGCAAGAAGAATCGCAAAAACCCTCGTAGATGAGCGTCTCGTCTCATGCGTCAATATTGTAAGGGTCGATTCTATCTATCAGTGGAAGGGCCAAGTTGAAGAATCGGAGGAGCATCTAATAGTTGCAAAGACCGAATCTTCCATTTATGAGAAGGCCGAAAAGAGGATAAAGGCTCTTCATAGCTATGAGCTGCCCGAGATCATTACGTTGAGAGTTGAGAGAGGTTACGCGCCCTACATCGACTGGATCATCGGGAATGTATGCCTATCTGAAAGTGGTTAAGATTGGCTGAGAAGCCTGTCAGCCGAGCGGATAGGACTGAGCATATCTACGACAGATCCCGCTGGAACCTCCTAGACGACAAGCGAAAGCTCGCCGCGCAAATTATGGGAGCTCTGGAAGCTGAGGGCTTTCAATCCGTAACTCACGGGAGCGTGGCGAGGGGAGATGTTGAAGAAGACAGCGATGTCGATGTTCTTGTGCCTCACACGGTTCCCTCCTATAGGATTGAGCTCGGTCTGACTAGGCGAGGCTACAAATTGTTCTCAAGGCTGGTCGCGCAGGCGACACCCACTCATTCACCCAAGGCTCACATATATCTGAACGCTGAAGAGACCGCCTCTGTGACCTTCCCTCTCTTGAAATTCAAGAGACTTGAATACGAATTCTACAGGTTCGGCGGCATGATAGGCCTTGAGGCGATACGCTCTCGTCTGCGAGTACCTGGAGTCACGAAAAGACTTACGCTGATAGAGCCGACAGAGAAGGGGCACTTCGAGTCACAAGTAGTTGGAAGAGAGTCAGAGGTGGCAAGGATCTTGGGCGTCAGCCCTGACATAGTAAAGGAGAGAGTTAGGGTCCTAACCCGAAGGGACAAAGTGGGCAGAACAGGCATATTCCTCGTTGTTCCATTGTCAGAAGGAGAACAGTTTGAAGAAGCCTTGAAGAAGATCATTGAATCAAACCCTGCCGTACGGCGAGAGTACCTTTCGAGAAGAAGGCTATAGCCAAACTTGAGGCTGGAGATCCTACTCTCCCAACATTCACAGCCTACCACTACCATGGTTCCTATCAGGCCGAATTCATGGATACAACTAGAATGTGGGGCCTCATCGATACTTGGCGTATCTTAGCAGGGCTGCTATCCCTCCCAACGAGTTCAGTTTTACGCCTCCCTCGTGCTCAACGCTGACTATCAACACTCTCCCACCTTTGCCCTCAACGTTTCGAATCGTCTCGTCAATCAATCTCCTCCTCTCTTCGCTCGCTTCCCGTAGACTCTGATCACATATGAGGATCTGTTCGACCGCTCCTTCAGATGCATCTTGAGATACCTGCTCTAGTCCATACGACACGTCTCCCTTCGAACTTCCAAGTCGCTTCAAAATCTCCTCCACCGAAGACAGCTCTTCCACAGTCCTCATGTCTCTCAGGACCTTGTTGAGCACTCCGCACCTAATCGCCTCATAGGTTCCCGCTTCACCCGCGCTGCCGACGCTCTTGACCGCCGCGATCTTCGCTGCCACTTCAGGAGATCTGTCTCTAATGAAGGCGGCGAATCTCTCCTTTGCGAATCCTGGTCCAACCATGACGATCTTTCCTTTCAGATTCTTGTTGACTGAAGCGACCACGTTTAACACATCACTGTAATACCTCCCTAGAGCGCTCTCACGCTTCTCCGCTTCTCTCTTGCCGGGAAGCCTTGACCGGATCTGGGCCTTAACTTCAAGGCCGTAGCTCTGAAGAACCGCCACGCATGCCTCTTCCAAATCAATTGCTACCAGAATGACGGGCTCCTGCCTCGAGAGAGCTCGTTCCAACCTATCTAGCTGGTGATCGTGCCAGCGGCTCTTGATGACAGTGACTTGATGTCCCTGCTCAAGATTCAATGTGTGGTAGGAACCTTGGATATGAAGGTCTTCTGGGGCCTCAGTGACGACGCCCAAAACTCTGAGTCTCGTAACTGCCTTGTCAAAATAGACCTTTTCGGCTCTCAGAGTGAGAGAGATTGGCATTCTGCGGCTTGAGGGACGGCCGACACCTTCCATCTTGACCTCGCGGGTTGTTCTCGCATGGACCAGATCATCTCTTTCGATGATATTGTAGAGATGCCAAAGATCATCGAAAGTTTGAACTAGTACTTTCACGACGCCGTGCCTCAGATCTCTCCGAAGTACCTTCAATTCTCAAACTCTTCCAGTCCCTGCAGGTTTCTCCATATATGTTCGTTAAGTTCCTACGGTCAGCTTTTTATATCGTGCGTTTGCCTATACGGGCTCACACCAGGGGCGGAGCCTTGAATCCTGAAGAAGAAGACAGCATATGCGAAGCCTTGGAGCAACTCAGAATCAATCATAACCTTCGCCAGTGGAGAGTATGTGCGCTTATATGCGACTCCTTGGCTGAGAAGTTCAGGAACCTATTCGAGAAGGAGAACAAGAAGTAGCAGCTGCGTTCTAACTCGTCAAAGTGACTTTAGTTTCTCGTGGAACTCCAGAAGCAGTTTGGCCTTCTCATCTTCGATGTTCAGGCTGAGAACCTTCATGCCTTGATTGAACCGTTCGTATGCTATGATACGTGCTGTAATCAGTGGTTCAATTATTCTGGCCACGGTCGATGGGGAGCAATCCAGGAATCTTGCTAGCGTGGACTGGTTGAAGACTTTGCTCTTATTCTCGAGCATGTACTCAATCAGCCTAGTCTGAGCTTTCGATTGAAAGATATCCGTCAGCTTCACCAAGTCGGCTCCTCTGGGATAAGCCTTTAGAGATGCAGGTTCAAGAGCCTTTCCTAGCCGGAGGCTAGACTTCTTGTACCTCACATTTAATGCGTTTGAGAACTTCTTCTGCCCTAGGCGCTTCAAGCTTGATAGTGTAAAGCATACCGGGAGTTCGAAGTTTCAGCTTTACGAGATCCTTAAGCCTCTTCACTCTACAAGCCAAAGCCGTATCAGAAAGCTTGATGAATTCCTCGACATCAAAGATCTCCGTAGGCATTAATCTCTCCCTTGGACTCGCATCTCTGTCTCTAATGCTTAATAACGTATGCGGGCCTCGACGACTTGCACGAAGGCCTCTCAACAATCTCTACACTTCAAATTTTCAGCGTTCACAGGCTAGATGCCTTTCCGAATATTTGAGGCGTCTCAACATCGACGTTCCACCAAGGATTGTTCCACTTCTTTTCAATCTTGGGTGTAACGTCTAGGACGCCCTGAATACGAGTGAAAATCCGCGCAATATCAGCACTTGAAACACCGGTCTCTCTGAGCATAGTCTCATTTCTCAGCATGTTCTCAAGGTTCAGCCTAAAAGTTAGGGCGAACTTCTTGTCCTTTTCAAGAATCCTACGTATCTTGTCCAAGTTGATGTCGTTCTTTCTCTCACCAGTTTCATGGTCAAGGAACAGTGCGCACAGATCCTTCAGGTCTTTCTCTTCGATGCCTATCAGAAGGCGATCAGTCCTGTATTCGGGATAGTCAAGAATTCGGTAGTCCAATTGTTGACGCGCCAGTTCTTCTCGCGCAGTCGCCGGGACATCAAATATGTATTGACACTTCGTCAGAAGTATGCCGTTCGCTCCGATTGTGTACAAGCTCTCTATTGGGAAGCTGAACATCTCGCGAACATCGACCTTGTGCCTAAGATCAATCGAATCAGTGAATATGTCGAGCACGCCACATTGGACGGCCCCGTCATCAAGAATCTTCTCAACCGTTCTTACCCTGTATCGTTTCCCCGCTCTCATGGCGTTAAATCTACGATCAGACCGGGCCACGAAGTAGTAGTATCTTGTTCCGCAGAGATCGCCCAGAGCCAGTAGCAGCTTGTACAGTTCTTGTGCTCGGCTTTTTGGTGCGATCAGATCGATGTCGTTCAATTCTCGGAAGAAGGGACTTGAGGGATCGTTTGCGCTTGGGCAAAGCATACGGACCGCTGCCCCGCCGAAGAAGAGCACGGGTATCTGCTCCTTGGCTAGTCTCTGAGTGGCAGTTGCTGGGAAGAGTTCCTCCATCCGATGAGCGTTCAGTCCAGCCCAGACTGTGACCAACCCCCTCTCCATATGGAAATTTGATCTGTTGACGTACTTGGGCACTTCAAGTTCGGCTGCTATCTGTCCGTAGTCAACGTTCGAGCTGAGAGGCGTGTCAAGCTCGTAAGTAGCACCGTCGTAGTCTTGAAAGAGAACGCAACGCGTCAAACCCTATTCACTCTGATGCAATGTCACTGAGAAACTAGAAAAAGCTACGGGTAAGCAGCTTCTACAAAGGCAACCACTAGGCGCGATCTGCAATTTACCTCGCAAGCTATATCTGCGGCAGAGAATCATAGTGGGCTCAGGATCAGTGACAAGGAATGACACTGAAGCTTTTCTTCGCTTCCGATGTTCACGGCAGTGACATCTGCTGGAGAAAATTCCTGAAGGTTGTTGGCTATCACAAGGTTGACATTGCGATTCTGGGTGGAGATCTAACCGGGAAGATGGTGATCCCGATTGTCAGGGATGGCGACGAATACTCCTATCATCTCTTCGGCAGAGATGTCAGGTTGACGAGGACTCAGCTTGATGAGGAATGTGTGAAGATAGCGAACTCTGGATACTACCCCTATCCATGCGAGATAGAAGAATATCGGCGACTGGGTAGCAGCGAAGAGGCCCAGAAGCAGAAATTCAACGAACTTATGGCTGAACGTATGCAGAAGTGGGTCGATCTCGCCTCAGAGAGATTCAAGGGTAAATCGCAGCTGTACGTTTCTCCAGGGAACGATGACCGCTTGATTGTTGATGAAATTCTTGAAAAGAGTGACTCAGTGGTAGCCTCTGAGAGGAAACTCGTCCATCTTCCTGATGGATATGACATGGTCACGTGTGGTTGGGTGAACCCGACGCCTTGGAAAACCACTAGGGAGCTTCCTGACGAGAAGCTTGAGCCCATGCTAGAGGAATTGATGACGAAGGCTGAGAATCACTCGAAGCTGATATGCAACTTTCATGCTCCCCCTTTCAACTCAGGGTTGGATATTGCCCCAAAGCTAAAGGAGGACTTCTCAGTCAAAGTCACTGTCGGAGGAGTGGAGCTCGAGCCGACGGGCAGCAAAGCTGTAAGGCATATGATAGAGAAGTACAGGCCGCTCCTTGGGCTTCATGGGCATATACATGAATCGGCTGGCTTCAGGAGGTTCGGGAGAACGCTCTGTGTGAACCCTGGATCTGAGTATGCGGAGGGGGTTTTGAGAGGCTACCTCGTATTCTTGAGCGGCGAAAAGGTTCAAGGGCATTGGCGCGTGGCTAGCTGATTCTGAGCCTTCGAGCCTAGGTGCCCCTTCAGGCGATTGAAGGTCTTATATAGGACGGGGGCCGCTTCATCTTTCGGGGACTAGAAAATGTCTCGCACTCTCTTTGTCAGAGAGGCTACTGGGCTTGTCAGAGAGTTTGGGCCTTTCATGGTACTCATGATGGCCATGAACAACATGATCGGAGCTGGAATCTGGGGACTGTCGATCAGAATGCCGTATACGTATCTAGGCTCAGACGCACCTCTAGCCTTTGTCATAGGGCTGATCCCGGCTTTCTTCTTCGCGATCTCATACGCATGGCTTGCAGCCTGCATGCCAAGAGCTGGCGGAGACTATGTCTTCATTTCGAGGACAATCAACCCGGCGCTCGGCTACGTCGCAACCATCGGAAACTTCCTCGGCAGATTCTTTTCCATAGGTTTTCTGTTGGTGACGGACGTAACCCTTTGGGGTGTCGCCCTCAGAATCCTCGGGAAAGGCACGGGCAATGCGGCCCTAGCTGATTTCGGCACATTCCTGTCGGCACCACCTGACGTAACAGTGATCCTCGTAGGTGCAATCCTTCTTCTCCTGACAATCTGTTTCTTCATAACAATCGGAGGAACCATATTCAAAGCCTATACGGCCGTAATATGGTTCATCCCCCTCGTCGGCGGCATCATTGCAATCTTGTTGCAACTTGGTAACCCGTTCAGTCCGGCATCCTTCAGCAAGGCATGGGACGCGGTTTGGGGAACAGGATCCTACAATGAAATCGTAACAATCGCCACGAACACTGGTTGGAAACCAACTGCGCATAACCTTGATGCCACGATTAGAGGTGTAGCAGGTGCGGCGCTCTTCGCCTACTCTGGGTTCCATAACCCCGCCCAATGGTCCGGAGAGGTAAAGAACCCAAGAAGAAACATGCTGGTCGGAATAATCTCGGGCACCCTCATCACCGCGGTGATATATATTGGCTTGGCAACGTCGACGTTCTTCGCAGGTGGCGATTTCATCTCCCAATATAACTGGGCATACTATAGGGCTAGAGCGCAGTTCGTAATCACACCTAGGATTGAGCCTGTGGTTCCGATGTTCGCGGCGATCTTCACAGGGGGAAACGTGCTTCTCGCCTTCCTGATAGCGACAGCAGGTGCCTTCAGCCTATATCACGTGCAACCAGCAGCACTAATGATGGAAACGAGGCGAGTATTCTCTCTTGCTTTTGACAGGTTCTTCCCGGAAAGGTTTGCGAACGTGAGCGAGAGGTTCCACACACCGACTTGGGCTATTGCGTTCATGGTTGTCGGAGGAATCATAGGTATAATCATAACGTCTCCTGTGCTCGGTCCTCTAAGATCGCTGGCTGGCGGAATCAACGCGACCTTCATGTACCTAATCGGCTTCATGTTCACGGGGCTTGCATTGGCTTTACTGCCAATCGTCAGACCGGAGATATACGAGAGCATCAAAGTCGAAATCGGAGGATTACCGCTTCCTTCGATATGCGGAGTCGTGGCCTTTGGCTTAGGCCTGTTCTTCTTCGCCACGAACGCAACGATCATGGCGCCTATGGACATCTCGATATCATGCCTAATTCTGGGGATAGGGCTGGCCCTATACGTATACTACGCGTTCAAGAACAAGAAGATGGGCATCGATCTGAAGACATTGCTCTCCGAGATACCGCCCGAGTAGCCGTTACACACCCCTCTTTTTTCTTCATCACCACATTACTCGCTTCCTGCTTGCTGAGCAGAACTTCGGCAACCTCCAGATCCGAATGTGATCAAGCCGTTAGGAATAGCCGTTCCGTAGTTGAACTACAGTACAGATGCTCACGTTACCTATTAAGTATCGAGGCGAGACGACTCCTATTCAGGGTTGATGGGCCCGGGGCGATTCGAACACCCGACCGACAGGTCTCCCACATCGGCGAGGCTATGAGCCTGTTGCTCTCTCAGTCTCTACGAAACCTGGCTGAGCTACGGGCCCAATCTACTAACTCTCTCTTTGAGGAGTTTGGGTTGTTTAAGGGTTTCTCTACCGCTTCCTTCAACTCGATAGCGCTTCAAATGATCAACGAAATACGCTTCGTTCCGTTTTTCTTCCTAGTGCATTGAAGCAGGCTGTTCGTTTTGGGCTGATGAATCCTTAAATATACACCTCGCCTGACTGTCAATTTGGCCGCCGAGAATTGAGCCGCCGTTCGTGAATAGCAAAACACGGACGAAAGCTCAGTGGTAGAGCAGCGGACTTAGCCGTTACTCGCGGTTGAGGCTGAAGCTGTTAAACTCTGCGAGACGTGCAGAGACCCGTTGGTCGTCCGTTCGATCCGGACCGGCGGCGCCAAATTGCTCTTAGGAATAAGAGCTATTAGTGCGCTTCTGTTTCGTCGAGACTGCGAACTTAAAGGCTAACTTTCGGAATATTGTTTTTCTTAACGCCTCAGCAAGATTCGCGAGGTTCATCGTCTACTCATTGCGAAAGCATAAAAATTTGAGAACATGATAAGTCAGGGCAATTACGATTCGAGGGACGTGAGGTTTGAGCAAGCCACCGAAGATCTTCGGTAGCCTCTTGACTGAGGTAGTGAATACCGGATTGTGCATGTACTGCGGGGCATGCATCGCCTCCTGCCCGGTGAACGTCATCAGCTACACAGATGAAGAAAAGCCCACCTTGGTAGGACGCTGTATCCTATGCGAACTATGCTATTACGGATGTCCCAGAGTTGAACTCCCTCTTGCAAGCGTTGAGAGGCTCATATTTGGAAGAAACCGAAGCGCTGACGAGCCACTGGGGGTGAAACTAGGCGTATTTTCAGCGAGATGCACGGATCAAAAAATCCTTGCGAGATCTCAAGATGGCGGCGTAGTCACCGCACTCTTGCAACACGCACTTGAGACGAAGCTGGTCGACCACGCCGTGTTGGTCGGAAAGGATTCGAGAGCGCCTTGGAGGCCGCTACCCACGATTGCAAGTACAGGGGATGAAGCGCTCATGAATGCCGGCTCGAAATACACGGCAACGGGTTCGCTTGGCGGGCTCGCAGACGCGACAACGGGATACCCGAATTCTAATTCTGCCTTCGTAGGGGTGCCGTGTCAGATCCAAGCCCTTCGGAGAATCGCCACATCACCTCACAGCGCTCGGAAGCTCGCAGAACGAGTCAAACTTGCGGTTGGTCTCTTCTGCTACAACACCTACAAGTACAACTCTCTCTTTGTGGACTACATCAAACAACAGCAGAAGCTAGATCTTGACAGGATCAGCAAGATCGACATCAAGAGCGGACACTTCAAAGCCTTCTACGACACCGAAGTAAAGCTGGACGTGCCTGTCAAGAGCTTGGAATCCTACGCGCACCCCGGATGCAGCAAGTGCCAAGACTTCACCGCTGAGTTGGCTGATATTTCAATTGGACATGTGGGGTCCAAAGCGGGATGGTGCACAATAATCACTAGAACTCAGGAGGCAGATAATCTCTTACAATCTGCAGCCAAAGCAGGGGCCCTGCAGCTAAGGCACGCTGATGACAAACTGGACCCGGTCATCAGGTTGTCTGAGTCGAAGAGGCGGCGCGAAGCGCCCTACATTCGGAGCTGATGTCACACAATGTTTCCTCCACGGTTAATGTTTTTCGATGTCGTAATAGTCTAATTCTCGGCGTTTCAGGACGCATGCTCAAGCCAAGGGTTCCGGTTCTCACCGATGAAACAAAGAATGGAGAGCGTAAATCCTAAAGGCTTCGAGAGTGGCACGAGACATAACTTGTGAGAAGAAGTATCAAGTATCTCTCAGCGTGGGTCAAGGAGTGATCGCTGCACTGAACATCATTCGAGAGTTCGGATAAATACAAGAGTCAGTCTCCTTCTATTTCTATGACTTGTGAAGTGTCATGATTCCGAATGAGCTTAAGGAACGTTTGAAGAAGGAACTCGAATCGGTTCTTGAGAAAGAGGTTCGAATACTCGTCTTCACCCAAGAAACAGAATGTGCATTCTGCAAAGAAGCAAGAAACTTGGCGGAAGAAGTGGCTTCGCTTTCAAGCAAGATCAAGCTGGAAGTCTACGATTTCGTGAAAGACGCGGAGAAAGCAAGAAAATATGGCATTGACAAGGTTCCAGCCATAGCGATATTTGGTGGTAGAGAGTACGGAGTAAGGTTCTACGGAGTTCCGTTCGGATATGAGTTCAAACCTTTCCTCGAAGCTCTGATCTCGGCCTCACGAGATTCCACGAAGCTGTCTGAGGAGTCGAAGAGTAAGCTCAGGTTGGTGGATCAACCGGTCCACATCCAAGTCTTCGTCACTCCGACCTGCCCCTACTGTCCCGCCGCAACAGGACTATCCCATCAATTTGCGATAGAAAGCGACTTCATCCGTTCCGATATGGTGGAGGTGACGGAGTTTCCTCATCTCGCCCAAAAATATGCTGTGATGGGTGTCCCCAAGGTTGTTATCAACGATAAGATCGAGTTCGTTGGGGCGCTTCCGGAGGAGCATTTTCTTGAACACGTCTTACTGGCTATACGCCCCCCGAGGTCAAGCGATAGCTGCAAGGACTCCTTCGCGTAAGCAACATCGGGGCGATGCGAGGGACCGGATCTTTCGAAAAGCTAATTGGAAAGCAACTCAAAGATCTCTTGAGTGGTGATGCTCATGGTAGATGAGCTAAAGCCTTCACAGCTTCGGCGTCTGTGCGAAGCCTCTATCGTAACCTGCGAGACTACTGAAAATGCCGTTCCATTAGATACAATAGTAGGTCAGGAAAGAGCGGTAAAGGCGCTGAAGTTCGGTTTGGAAATAAGGGAAAGAGGCTTCAACATCTATGTTGCAGGCTGGCCTGGGACCGGCCGGATGACAGCGGTGAGGGGCTTCCTTGAAGAGTTTGCCAAAGGCAAGCCTTTGCCCTCCGACTGGTGCTACGTCAACAACTTCCGCAACACGTATCAGCCAAAGGCATTGCGATTGCCTGCAGGGCTCGGAAACGTCTTCAAGAGAGACATGAAGTCCTTGGTGGAAGACGCTCGAAGGGCAATTCAGAAGACCTTCGAGAGCAAGGACTATCAGCAAAAAAGAGAGGCAATTGTTAGGGGATACGAGAAGAAGCGACAGGATCTCTTGACTGAATTGGCAGAGAGAGCAAGGAGAGATGGTTTTGTCTTTGAGATAACGTCAATTGGGCCTGTCTTTGTTCCGGTCATGCAGGGCAAGCCTCTAACAGATGAAGAATTTCTGAACCTTAGTTCGAATGTCCGAGAAGAGATCCTGAGGAAACGAGAGACATTGGAGTCTCGGTTCAAGGATGCTATGAGAGATATTCGTGAACTTGAAAGGAAACTGGTTGAGGAAGTGGCTCAGGCTGACAAAGATATCGCTTTGTACGCGATCGGGTCGATGATAAGTGATCTGGTTGAGAAATACAAGAATCTTCCCGAGGTTACGTCGTATCTCAAAGACGTGCAAGATGACATGGTTGAGAATCGGGAACAATTCATCGCCAAGTCAAGCGTACAGGCCGGTGTGTCAGCCGTGACTCCATGGCTTAGAGACCTCCCCCTCAGAAAATACGACGCAAATGTAATTGCTGACTCCTCAAACCTGAAGGGTGCGCCTGTTGTAATAGAACTGAATCCCACCTACACGAATCTGTTCGGAAGGATCGAGAAAGAAGCCGTATTCGGCGCTCTAACAACTGACTTTACTCTCATTATCGCTGGGTCCCTTCACAAGGCAAACGGCGGGTTCTTAGTATTACCAGTGGAGGAGCTGTTCAAGAATCCATTCTCTTGGGATGGGTTGAAGAGGGCGATGAAGAATGGCCAGATCGTGATCGAGGATCCGGCGGAACGTTATGGTTTCTTGACGACCAAGACGCTTTCCGCGGAGCCTATCCCCTTGGATATGAAGGTTATATTGATTGGCGATCCATTAGTCTTTCAGCTTCTCTACGCATACGACCCGGACTTCAGTGAACTCTTCAAAGTGAAGGCTGACTTTGACATCGATATGAAGAGAACAGAGGAGAACGTCAAGGTTTACGTGTCTTTCATCTGTACCATTTGCAACCGAGAGAAACTCAAACATCTAGATAGGTCGGGGGTTGCGAAGGTGATCGAATACAGTTCGAGGCTGGCTGAGCATCAGGAAAAACTTTCGACTAGGTTCGCTATCATAGCTGATTTGATTCGCGAAGCCAACTTCTACGCTTCCCAAGACAACTCGAAATACGTGAGAGCCGAACATGTGAAGAAGGCAATGGACGAGAAGATATATCGGTCAAGCCTCATTCAGGAGAAGATAAGAGAGTATATCGAGCGGAACGTTCTTCTTATCGATACTGCTGGAGAAGCGGTCGGCCAGGTGAACGGGCTGTCCGTGATCAGGATCGGAGACTACGAATTCGGTAGACCTTCTCGAGTTACGGCAAGTGTGGGAATTGGACGGGAGGGACTCATTGATATCGAAAGAGAAGTGAAGTTGGGCGGCCCGATACACAGCAAAGGAGTTATGATCCTGGGAGGATATCTAGCACAGAAGTACTCGCAAGATAAACCCTTAACTCTGTCCGCTCGACTCGTTTTTGAACAGAGCTATGAGGGAGTCGAAGGAGACAGCGCCTCAAGCACAGAGCTCTATGCAATTTTGTCAAGGCTAGCAAATGTTCCCATAAAGCAAGGCTTGGCAGTCACGGGCTCAGTCAACCAGAGAGGCGAGGTACAGGCCATAGGAGGAGTCAACGAGAAGATTGAGGGGTTCTTCGAGACATGTAAGGCGAAGGGACTGACAGGTGATCAAGGTGTACTCATTCCGGAGAGCAACGTTCAAAACCTCATGCTCAAAGAGGAGGTAGTTGAAGCGGTAGCCAAAGGCAAGTTTCACATGCATCCCATAAAGACGATCGATGAAGGAATAGAGGTCCTGACCGGTGTCAAGGCCGGGGAAAGGTTGCCCGACGGAACTTTTGAGGCCGGGTCGATCAACGATAGAGTTGACAAGCAACTTCAAGCTATGGCGGAGAAACTGAAGGAGTTCTCTGTGCCAGAAACGGAGGAGAAAAGGAAACCCGAAGAGACTTAATCCTAGCTAGCCTTCTCTCATTATGATTGACTCATATTCTTTCTCTATCTTGTTCTTGTGGCCCAGCTCTTCCTCCGCCAGCTTCCTGAATACATTGCCAGCAGCGGTATTTGACAGCCTAGTGCTGAGCTCGACATAGTACTCATGCGTCTCCTTTTCGCGTTTGCCTGCAAAAATCAGTATTTCTTCATACGTTGCGTCCTCAGAAAGCCGAATATCCTCCACTCGATCCAAGATCTGAAGGTCTGCCACATCCCTCGCTTTTGAACCAAGTTGCTCCCAAGACCTCGTCTTCTTCACTTCCTCCAGCTTTGCCTTATGCTGAAGCTCATCATCAGCCAGTTTGCCAAGAAGGTTCTTGCTGCCAGGTGAGAGGACTCTCTTGAGGGCGGAGACATACAGAGAATGCGACTGCTCCTCCATCAAAACGGCTCTATCAAGGGCGTTCTCCCAAGTCCAGCCTTTCTCTCTAATCATCGAATCACCTTTTCTGCCAACGTTGATCCACAAACAATTAAGAGTTGCTGGCGTTTAACTCGTATGTTGCTCAGTCATGGGTCTCGTCTATTCATATGTACGAAAACTTGAAGTGATCCAAAACCGTAATAGGAGACAGATTTGCGTGGGAAGCGGCATTGCCTAGGATCAAAATAAATCAGGAGAGCTGTGACGCTTGTGGGATCTGCGTCGATGTGTGTCCCGGTGGCGTGCTGATACTTCGGGGTGGGGCTGTGCGTATCGAAGATGAAGGTGCGTGCCTTGGAGGAAGAGCCTCTCAGTCATGCTCCAGTTGTTCCGAGACGGAGATGCCCTGCACGGGCTGTGTTGCATGCGTGAGGAACTGCCCGAGCGGAGCCATCATGATACAGTAGACTACTTAGATTCCTTCTTCTTCAAATAGTCCTCGATCGCGCTGTGAAGCGCGTCAGCAGCTAGGTTTGAGCAGTGCATCTTGATCGGAGGGAGCCCTCCCAAGTGCTCAGCTACATCAGCCCTCGTGATCTTCATCGCATCTTCTAGCGTTTTCCCTTTGGCCAGCTCAGTAACCATGCTGCTGGTGGCCACAGCGGCACCGCAGCCAAACGTCTTGAACTTTACATCCGCAATTATGTTATCCTTGACCTTTATGTACACAGTCATCATGTCGCCACAGTTGTGTAGCGCCATGGAGTCTGAAACGTACGAATGACTTCCCTCAACCTCTAAGTTGTGTACGAACCCATCATATTTGAACGACTCCGCTCGCCAAATAGGAACGTGGAAGTACGAGTTCTCAAACCAAGCTTTATGATGATTCTTCAGTTTTCTTGGGATCGTGAGTTCCACACCAACGATCCTCGCCAGTTTTTCAAGTGACTTATCGTCTTGAACGAAGATTGAGTAGCTCTTCTTATGGATGCCATAGGCCGATTGCCTAAGAAAGCTGAAGATTATTTCCTGTCTGAGAAGCAAGTTTCTGACTTGGAATGCGAGTCGTTCGGATATGGTAACGAACTTTGCAACCCGATTGTTGATGTATCCGTCCCCCCTCCAGATTCCGCACAATAAGGCCTCTTGTTTTTGGGGCGGGAGCAACATTCCCCAGTGAGGGATTTGCTTTCTAGAAGCGTCTTTTCCAAAATGCTTTGAAAAGAATCTTGCCAGCCTTGCGCTGTAAAATGTGATGTATGCCCTGTTACCGCCGGTAGTAATTCTTGCTGGTTCAAGACCGAATATGCGCTTGCAAGAGAGTATTACATCTTCGATGTAGTCTTTTTCCCTCGAATTGAACACAAAGCCTAATGTTCCTCCGCTTCGTGGAATTCGAACATAGCCTTCCGACAAATAGTACCCAGTTAGTCTCAGAAAGTCAATGTCGATACTGATCTCATTTGGAAGCATCTTGCTGCGGAAATCGTACTTCGGTCTTTCCACGTCTAGTGAAATCTGTTCTCTGTCGACAGTCTCACTAGGTACAGGGTATAGCAAGATATCTCCTTTTTCCAACTCACTTGCGGCATACCAGTCGCAGATGCATCTTGCTCGGGAGCGATACTTCCGTAGAAAATGGCTCGCCTTAAGTGCCAAGATATGATGGTCGGGAGTGACCAAGGTTGACCCAAGATTGTGCACTACAATTCTATACATTGTGCCTTTGTAGGGTCTCGCAATCGCTTTCAGTATTTGATGGTATTTTCCATCATGACCAAGCACCTTCAGCTTGGTTGTCGCATCTCTAATCGGGATAGTGTTGGCATTCGTAAAGATTGTAGTACGTGGCGCAAGGCATACCGGATTGCCAACGGTGCCAATGCCGTCGGCGTCAGGGATCTCCCCAACGTTTCTCGGATTTCTGAAGTGCTCCATAACCTTCTCGCTGTACAATCTTCACACCAGCAAGTCCTTTGGAGTAAGCGGCGACATTCTTCTAAGTCTGCTAACAATGCCGGGGAGAACCCTCAGCACCTGATCTACGTCGTCGTCATTGTTCCATCTGCCCAGAGTGAAGAGCAATGAGCCATGAGCCTCCTCATGGGAGAGACCGATCGCTCTGAGTACATGCGAAGGCTCGAGAGTCTTCGAGGAGCATGCCGATCCAGATGAGACCGCTACTCCTTCCATATCGAGGCTCAGTACCAAGGATTCCCCCTCTATGTAGCTGAACCTCATGTTGAGGTTGTTTGGCAAACGAGTCGTCGGATGTCCATTTAGATAGGAGTGAGGAACGCTTTCAACAATTCCTGCATGAAGCCTGTCTCTCATCCGAGCAAGTCTCACCGATTCGTCAGCCATCTCTAGGGTGGCGACCTCCGCCGCTTTCCCCATCCCAATGATGCCCGGCACATTTTCTGTTCCTGACCTCAACCCCCTCTCCTGTCCTCCCCCAATTATGATCGGCCCTATTCGGGTTCCCTCTCCTACGTAAAGCGCACCTACTCCTTTTGGTCCATACAGGTCGTTTGAAGATAGAGAGAGCAGGTCTATGTTCTCTCTTACTACGTCTATCGGGATCTTACCCACCGCAGCAACAGCGTCTACGTGAAGTGCCGCTCCGTGGGCGTGTGCAATTCTTCCGATCTCTGCTACTGGCTCTATTGTTCCTATCTCACCGTTCGCATACATAACCGAAACAAGGATAGTGTTGTCGGAAATGGTCTTCTCAACGGTCCTCGGATCAACCAGACCGTAGCTATCGACTGGCACATGTTTCACCTTGAACCCCTGCCTAGAGAGATACTTACAGATGTTCAAGATGGATATGTGCTCTATCGTTGAGGTTACGATGCTGTCTCCTTTCTCCCTATTTCTTTGAGCGTTTCCGATCAGAGCCAAGTTGTTACTCTCAGTTGCGCCTGAGGTGAAGATTATCTCCTCTTTCTTCTTGGCTCCGATCAGCGAGGCAACTCGCATTCTCGCCTCGTCAATCGCAGCCTTTGCTTCCTGGCCAAGGCTGTGCGTTGACGATGGATTTCCAAAGATCGTCCCAAAATAGGGAGTCATAGCTTCGACTACACGGGGATCAACTGGAGATCCAGCTTGATAGTCCATGTAGACGCGTTTCATCCCCTTCTCTCCTACTTGGTCTTGCGTACCAATATGCGAATATGATCAGACTCTCTTCTCAGCTCCAATATCTCCTGACCTGTCCTCTTCGCCCAAGAGCGAATATCCTCCTCAGCGGCTGGATCATCAGCCAGTACCGCGAGAACCTCTCCTACAGCCATCTTGTCAATTTCCTCTCTTGTCCTGAATACTGGAACCGGGCAAAAAAGCCCGATGCAATCCAAGACTCTATCAACTTTGTGCTCTGGCAAATTCGTCATCTGTTCTCCTCTTGCATGCATTGTTAAGGTCAAAAACCTGTCGTCCGGGAGGTTAGGCGTGTTAGCGTCGAAAGTAGTCTACATCTTCATTTCTTCCAGCTTTGCTGGAAGGTATTCATCGACAATATATGTCAAGCCGTAACGGCTGAAAGCTTCCTGTTCTGCTTTCTTCCTTATGCGCAGAAAGGTTTCGATCTCCCTCTTCCACAGCTTTCCCTCGTATCGCGGATCCTTCTTAAGCTCATAAAGCCTCTTGATATCAAGGTCAGTGAGACTATCGCTGGGAAGCTTGTACTCCACTATGTCGCTCGCCCAGACGCCTCCCCACTTCGCATCTGGGGTGTTAAGCTCCCTTATGTGAGCTGCATTGGCTGATCCTGAGATTATCACCATGGCTATGTGCATGCCCCAAGGATCGCCATCTGTCAGTATGAGTACTGGGAGCTTGAGTTCTTGGTTCAACCTCCTGATTAACGCTCTGGTAGCTCTCGGAGCTTGACCTGCAGTTTGAACCAGAATTGCCTTATACTTGTCGTGAACCTTCTCCTCGACAAATCTAGTAAACAGTGCGCCTTTTTCTATTGCGATAATCTTATCTGCCTTGCAGTCAACAAACTCGGCGTTTGTTAGGGCTGGGCCGATCATCATTCCGTCAGGGTGGCTCGCTAGGTTCATTCTCTTTCCTTTGTACCCTGGAACCGTGTATTCAATTGTGAGATCTCCGAATATCGCTGATCTTTCTTCGGGGAAGACATTGAAATCCTCTCTTGCCATGCCTACAACCGTTTCTAAATCGGTGATTATGTTATCGCTCTCTGCTTGGTCTATGAAATTCATATCATATGCTTGAGCAGAGTAGAAGACATCTCTCAAGGTGCTCGTTCTGGCTTGTTCGGAGAGCTCATCTACGAAAGAGGCCGTCCAGACGAGTTGAGTGAAAGGCCTTATGTGCCTAATGTTTCTTGCACTTCTCCTGACCTGCCGGTTCCCTAGGATGTATTGTCGTGTCTCAGGGTCGTAGAGAATGTTCTGTATTGACCTGCTGGGCATCTTCATCCAGGGGAACTCATTGCAGTCGATCTGTTGGCAGATATGGGTTCCTAGGCTCTCCAGACTGCTCAGAACTCTCTCTTTCCTTTGTCTTACTACACCTTTAGGCGTCTTCTGTATTTTCGTCTTCCGCACCATACTTCGTCACGCTCCTCAAAAGTGGCTTTACATCGGGAACGTCTTTCCTTCCCGTAAGCTTGGCAGAGAATGAGGCGATTTTCGGCAGATACTTTTCAAATATGTCCAGCCTTTTCTTTTCTCTTTCGAAGTGTTGTTTCTTGGAGAGGAAGATGGACAGCTTCCTCGCAGCCTCCCTCACGGCGTTCAATATCTCTCGTTCGACATCAGGTCTATCGGCGATGAACTCTTTGCCAACTGTCTTGTAGGGAATCTTCGTGGAGCAGAGATGCACGAGGACTGCTATAGGTGCATCTGGAGGAACTTTGTAATGCCTCCAATCGATTAGTGAATTCACCACTTTCCAAGAGACATCGCTGGCTTCATCAAACAGCAGCGGAATCTTGTTTGCAAACCTATACAATGCTACACTTCCAGCGTTCTGAATCTGGCCTCCGTAGGCTATACCGACCTCGACGATGAACGGAAAGCCTGAGTAGGCGGCTGGTTTTCTCTGGTGAACGGTCACAAATTCTGGAGCGAATTCCTTCTTTATTCCAGCTTCAAGCAACTCTTCTCCCAAGGCGCTAAGGCAACTCGCATCGGGCGCCAAGAATCCCTCAAAATTCTTCATCGCAGTTACCAATCTAACAATTTCGCTTGGCTCGAGCCTCTTAGGATTTTTCTTGGGGCTCACACCTGCGCTGTCCAAGAACTTTCTTGCAATGGTATCTCCAACACGTTGGAAATGAGTCTTCATAAACTCCTTCATAGTGCGTGTGGTAGTGCCCTCTATGATCCTCTTCAGCGCTTCCACGTCAACGCCATGCGGATGAAGAATGGTTTCCTTTGGAGGTTTGGGCATCTTGGTCGTGGCTCTGATGAATTTGTACAGTCGGCCTTTAGGGTCGACGAATGTTAGGTTGGCGTAAGGCGCAACTATTGCGGTCTGCTTCATATATTCAAGAATCTTGGACATTGCACGGGTGTAGTCAGCTTCAGTTTGGAACTCGATGATCGTACCGTGCCATCTGCTTGGGTTGGGACGCCTTCTACGCTTAAGTATAATCGGCTTGTTGCGCTGAATGTCCATTGCAATTTCGTACTCATGGATCTTCGCGCGTCCTGTGCTGGACATGACTCGAACAGGCGTGTGTGTCGTAATCTGTCCATAGAGAATCGCCATCTTTCCTCCCAAGCCGAAAGTCCCCCTTGTCTGTCTGAGCTTGTACTTCGACCCGAAAAGAACCTGTCCGAACGCCATGGGAATCATGTCTGGCGGAACTCCACACCCATTGTCCTGAACTCTGACATTGTACGTTCCCGGGCCTTCCCCTGAGTCCGAGACTTGAGAAATCCGGACATAGATGTCAGGGGGATGGCTGTAGGTTTCACACGCATCCAAGGAGTTCTCGACTAGCTCCCGAACCGTTGAGTAAATAGCCCTAGAGGGGTTTGTGAACCCGGCGATGTCCCTGTTCCTATAGAAGAAATCTGCCGGGCTTATTTCCTCGAAAACTTCAGTCAAGTCCGTTCACAAATCCTTTCCAAGTCTGCTCTATGTTCTCTGCTGCTATATGATGAAAGTGAATGACGGAGGCTCGTCAACTCCCATGTTGCTTCAACATCCAAATTGCTTTACATCAATCTAACATAGCTTGCTCTTAAGTTGAAGACGTGGCCGAATGTGAAATTGAGAATGGATTTCCTCTTAATAATTGATCTCATTTCTAGGTCGGGGGCTTTTCCCATAGCTCCAGCATCTGTCTCCTCTTCGCCTCCCGGCGTCTGTCTCGAAGAAACCTATAGACAGTTGCGTGTTGCTTTCCCTTCAAGATCATGCCTACCGCTTCTCTGGCAGTGGCGACTTCTTCGTATCCTCCGATTATCCCAATAGTGTCGCCGTATATTGAAAGACTCGCTCTAGTCATTTCTTCTATTATCCTTCGAGTCTTTCCTTCTTGACCTATTATCCTGCCTTTAACCCTTCTAATATCGCTCTCATTTCTTCCGTACAGTTCTCTCAGGTCGGTCAGGTCTAAGATCATATCTTCATCGAACAGTAGACAGGCTTTCTCAGGCGAAAAGCCTCTTCCAATAGCCGTAGCGATATCTTTTGCTCTGAGAAGTGAGATTGGATCTGTGTTCTCGCTTCGAGGCGCTATCTCCACAACGCCCGTCTCACCTGAAATTGCTAACTGTACTCCAAGGGTTTGTTCGATTCTCTTCTTTACCTCCCCCTCACATCCGATGAGCACGCCCACTCTATCTTTTGGTATCATACATGTGACTTTGGTTTGCATTCTTTCCAGTCACCCAAGCGTGAAGGTGATCAACGGGCTCGACTTCGACGCCATATTTCAGAAAGTAGTTGTTCAAGTTGTCTAAGTCACGTTTCAGCAAGATGTCTGACAACGGATGCTCCAACGAGACGCCTTGCGATATGTCGAATACTACAGGTCTTTTCTTCCATACCATCACGTTGTACTCGCTCAGGTCTCCGTGAACAATACCCGCCTTTCCGTAGAGCAACCTGACGTTTTTCAGCAGTGCCTTGTACAATGCTGCTGGGTTCTCAGGCTGCAGGTCCTTCAAGAGTGGCGCAGGCGCCCCTTTCTCACCAATGAATTGCATCACCAGAATGTTTCCCCTTACAAGAACTGGCCTTGGGACGCTTACTCCCGCCGAGTAGGCGGCTTGAAGATTCTTGAACTCCTTTTGAGCCCACAAGTACACGAGTGAGCGTGTATCTTTCCTAAACCTCTGGAACCTCGGGTCCCCTTCCAGATAGACCAGTCTACCTCTGCGAAACTCCGCCGTCGCTTTCAAGTAGATCTTGACAGCGACATCTTTTCCTTTAGAGTCCTTTCCCCAATAAATTCTGGATTCCTTTCCAGCTTCGATGCATCCATGAAGGCGTGATAAATGCCCTTGATTCAACATGCGGTAGATTAGCATCAACGTAGACTTGTCAAAAACTTCCTCAAGGGCTTCGAGCTCTTCACTTCTTTTCTCCTTCATCAGCCGTTCGACTTCATACCTTTTCTCTCTGAGTCGCAGTTTCTTCTCAAGCGCGTCAGCCGCCACTTTCTCCTCTTCCTTAGCCTATGCTTAGATACTTGTTGCTTCTGAGCCAGTTTGCTTGACTCTCCGTGTACCTCCAAAGAATGTCGCCTCGCCTCTCATGTTGGAAAGCCCATGGGCCAACAAGCACCACATCACCGGCCTTGATCCACACCCGTCGCTTCATCTTTCCTCTGATACGGCAAACCCTCTCGTGACCATCCGCACATTTGACCATTAGCCTATCATAGCCTAGCATCTGACTAACTATGCCAAGTACTTGATCAGGCGCCGGGAGAACCATTTCTCTCAGCTCTCCCTCACTGAGTACTTTTTTCTTGCCCATTTTGAAGCGCCTTTTCCACTCCTTCGTTCGTAATGAAAAATGGCTAGCTATTAAGTGTATGTTAAAGAGCCCTGTCTTCTAGTGAAGTCGACCGATCTTGATGATTTGAACGTGAGGCACACCGCCTATCGTTACTATTGCGTCAGGATCGACCAGTCCTCTCCGAACTGCGGCATCGATCACTTTCCCTCCGACTAGGTTTCCTATTTCGGCGACTTCGAGAGCCTGCATTGTTTCCTCGATGCCGCAAAGATCTCCTCCGTAGAATCGGTTCGCTACTTCGAGTTTCATCTTTCCCTCCCGAAAAGTTTTCCCAAGAACGTTCCTGTCGCAGGCGGCGACCATGACGTACTTTCTGTCTTTGAAGATCCTGAGATAGACCTGATCCAAGATCTCTTCACTTTGCTATCTGGGAAGAATTGAGGATCTTGCTCCGCATGCCTCACAGTCCAAGAATAAGAATCTCGCCTCCTTTGCTATCTTCGTGTCAGGTCTGCCGCATATCGGACAGATTACATATCGGCCGACATATATGTCCACGAGATGTTGAATGGATTCTCGGCCAAACCTTCCCTTAAATATCGCCCGTGAGCCCTCGAACGTCGCGGCAGTGGCAAGTTCTCTTGTCAGGAATTTCAAGACATGGTGCGGATCTCGGTTCAGGTAGTCGCAGATCTCCTTGAAGTTTCCTATCCAAGTTCTTGTCTTCGCGCTCGTGACTTGCGGCCTTGGGAGTTCGAAACGTTCTCCACTATGTTTCTTCTTCGGAATCCTTTCGAGAGCTCTGTCAAGTAGACTCTGGTAGTCCTTGCTCATCCTCTTGAGACCCGCTCTAACACAATAAAATGATACTTGGATTATTAAACGCCTTTTGGAGAAATTGAAGGTTGACGGTGTCATATTCACGCTCGGCCTACGTAGGGCGGTTGGAGTGATAGATGTGTTGGCCAGTCTTCTGTCCGAAATTCCAGTCTACGACGAAGACAACTCGACTGGATCAGAGACGAGTAATCGACGATTGGTGAATCCTCAAATTTAGGCTGTCAAGTAAGGATCGTCCTAAGATAGCTATACTCCGGGTAGGAAACTTGAGACGTTATACTAGGGAAAGATTAATCAGCGCGGGAACCACTCTTAGGGAGAAGGCCACGGAGGGATCAGTTCTAGATATTTCCTCAAACGAACTAGGCGGCTCAACTCCTGTGACAATTTTCCCCTTGAGCAAGATTGTTGTTACTTGCGCCCTTCCATACGCGAACGGAGAAATACATCTTGGACACGTGACCTCCACCTATCTGCCGGCCGACATCTTCGTAAGGTTCTGTAGGCTCAATAAAGTTGAGGTAGCGTTCGTCTGCGCAACTGATGATTTCGGAACACCGATATTGATCGCTGCTGAGCAAGAGAACAAGGCACCTGACCAGTTTGTCGCCCACTGGAACCGACGTGACCTCCAAGACTTCACGGATCTAGCTATCGATTTCGACATATTTGACAGAACTAGCTCAAAAGAGAACATAGAGCTAACTCAGTACTTCTTCAGGAAGCTATATGAAAAGGGCTATATCTACGCGCGGGAAGTTCTTCAGCCCTACTGCCCTCGTTGTCGGAAGTTCCTGCCCGATCGGTATGTGAGAGGCACCTGCCCGTACTGCGAGGCAGTTGAGCAATACTCAGACAGTTGTGAGAGATGCGGCAAAGCCTTCCAGCCGGGTGAAATCAAGGATCCTCACTGCGCGATCTGCGGCTCGAAGCCTGAGAACAGGACTAGTGAACATTTCTTCCTAAGGCTGTCTGAATTCACAGAGCCCCTAAGGAAGTGGCTAGAAGCAAATCATAGTCTCCAGCCGGAAGTCAAAAACTATGTGCTCAACTGGATCAGGGAGGGTCTTCAAGACTGGGATATAACTAGAGATATCGAGTGGGGCGTTCCCATACCCCTCGATAAGGCCAAGGGAAAAGTGCTGTACGGATGGTTCGACAACCATCTCTGCTATATTTCTAGCACTTTGAAATTCCTAAAGACTAGAGGGATCGATGGGAAAGCCTTCTGGAACAGTTCAACAATCTTCCACTTCATTGGCAAGGACATAGCGTACCACCACTACCTTTTCCTTCCAGCCATGAGGATAGGTGTAGGGGAATACAAGCTACCCGAATTCATTCCGACCCGAGGTCACCTGTTACTTCAGGGAGAGAAGTTCTCAAAGAGTCGAGGATGGTATGTGGGGTTGAGAGAGTTCCTCGATACCTTCCCTGCAGACTATTTGCGGTACTATCTCGCTGCGATCACTCCTTACAGCCAATCAGACGTGAATTTCGACTGGAAGGACTTCCAGACAAGAATAAACAATGAGCTTGTTGCGAACATAGGTAACTTCGTGCATAGAACGCTCACTTTCATATGGTCAAGGTTCAATGGAAAGGTTCCTCAATCGGATCGGTTCGATGATTTCGATCATGAGTTTCAAGGTAGAATCAAAGGTTTGGCCGCTCAGGTTGGGAAAGAGCTTTCAAGTATAGAGCCTGATAGGGCGCTCAAGAGAAACCTCGAATTCTCAAACTACTGTAACCAATACTTCCAGAAAAGGCAACCTTGGACGAATGGAAAGAACGCCGCCAACTGTCTATACCTCAGCGCAAACGCTGTCAGATCTCTCGCCATACTACTCGAACCATTCATTCCTAACTCCGCGGAGGCTCTCTGGGAGCTGTTGGACCTAAAGGGATCGGTGCACGAGCAGGACTGGAATTCAATCTCCTCCCTTCAGATTGCCCCGGGCCATGGAATTAGGGAGCCCAAGGTCTTATTCAGAAGAATAGAAGACTCAGAGATAGAGAAACAGGTCGAGAGACTTAAAGCCTCTTAGCAACATCGTCTTAGCGCTTTCAGCTCAAGGTTGAACGAGGATGCTACTTAGGCTTGATCTGCATGTTCATACGAAGTACTCACAGGACGCATTTACTGATCTGGAGGTCATTGCTCAGATCGCTAAGAGACGCGGGCTTGACGGGATCGCGGTCACGGAACATGATCTTCTTTCACCTTATCGGTCGAATCAGATCTTGGTTGTTCCAGGAATCGAGGTAAACTCAAGGGAGGGTCACATAGTTGCACTTGGTGTAGATGACACAGTTCCGAAAGGTCTCTCAGCTGAGCACACAATTGAGTTGCTGCGCAAACAGAACTGTGTCATCATAATTCCGCATCCATACGATCTTTCAAAGCCGAGTGTCGATCCGCTCCGTCTTAAAGTTAGTATTGATGGAATAGAGACGGTGAACTCGGCGATGATTCCGTTCGGGTTCGCTAAGAGGAAGTCTGAGGAAGCGGCTAGGATTCTTGGCGTTTCTATGGTAGCAGGAAGCGACTCACATATTCCATCAACGATAGGTGACGCCTACACTCTGCTCGAAGCTTCCTCGGCCTCCGTTGAAGGTGTTCTTGAATCGATTCGTTCAGGCAGGACAACTCCTTGCGGCTCCTCAACGAGCGTCAAGAATAGAATCTTGAGGCTGCAGATGGCTCTCGCCAAGTCCTTTCAAGCGTTTTCTAACTGGTAGAGATCAAGGTCTATGTCCAGTTGCTGTTCTGGTTCACGCTCCTCTTCCATCTCATACATCTGGATCGGAATCTCCCTATACGCCGTAAGGAGCCGGGGTGATCTTACACCCGTCAGCATTAGAGTAACGCGGAGACGTTCAGCAAATGAATAGTCTGTACTTGCGCCGAATATAACACCAGACAATAGGTCAAGTCTTCCTGTAACGAGTTCTGCGACTTTCGAGGCTTGGGCGTAGGAGAGACTGTTATCTCCTCGAATATGGAGATACGCGCCCGTAAAGCCTTCATGGTCGACGTGAAGCAGTGGGCAATTGAACGCATTTCTCACTGCCGCCTCCACTTGATTGGACGAGTTCGCTTCACCGATCCCCAGAATTGCGAATCCACTGCTTCGGATGATCCTTCCGAACTCTTTGAAGTTGATGTTGATGAGACTGGGCGTTGAGAGCGTTTCCACTATTCCCTCTATGAGTTGACTCAAAAGATCACTTGCCAGGGAATTGATGTTCGTTCCATGAAAGTCTGTTGGAAACCTTTCAAGTCTGTTATTGTCCACAACGACTACGGCGTCGCAGGCATCTTTCATTTCATTGAGAGTATTAACAGCGGAGTACAGTCTTGATCTGTCGCACCAACATGGCATTGTGACTGCTCCAATGACTAGGGACCCAGCTGCTCGTGCAGCTTGAGCGAGGGCGGGTGAAAGAGACGGTCCCTTTTCTCGTCCCAGCGCTGCAGTTATGAACACTAAGTCGTTATCGATTATCGAGGGAGATATCTCTGGAAGAGACAGCAGTATACTCTCTCCTCCCAGCTCGAACCGCTCCGACATTTCGAAACGTTCCATGCCTCCTCTGCCGATGAGCGTCTTATGGGCGAAGATTGTTCCGAGCTGTAGTCTCTCTTCGCTGATGGATATGCATCGGGCGCTGGTAGGTCCGTTTTCAACTAGCTTCTCGGCGACTTTGTCGCCTAGGTCTCCTAAGCCCAAGACAAGTATTCGAGGAAGAGCGTTGTCTATGGGTAACCAAATAGAACGGGCTTGCGAAGCGACATTTGGACTCAAGGGTGCTCTCTGTTCCTTAAGCGGGGCTCGGCTTGTCTTGGCTCTGGTAGTAGAGAATTATGTCAGAGTCTTTATAGGAGATCGTGGTTCAAGTGTATGTCGCTTGTAACATCTCTGGGCGTCTACAATACGTCTCGTCTCGAACCGTTCTGAAAATTTGACACATACCTGCCAATCCAAAAATGCAAGTTTCACAGGTTTTCAAGCGGTGCTTACCAAATTTCTTCTTCAAATGACGCCGGCACCTAGGGTCATCCTCCTCCCACTGGCGGCATCATAGCAACTACGCAACCTTCAGTGAGCCTTGTGCTCACTCCTTTCAGACTATTGATGCTTGTTCCGTCAATCAGAAAGAGTAGATGACCCTTGGGTGCACCAGTCGCTTCCTCCATCACATAGTTCTTGAATCCGGATCCATGCAGTTCGACGAGGCGATTCAAGAGGTCACCCATCGTAGAGTCTTCTCGTAGTTCAACCTGTTCTTCTCGTTTGCCCGTGATTTCCCTCAGAGTGGCAAAATACTTGACGTTCACTTTCAACTCGTTTCCTCTCCCTCCCTCGGTAGCTGTTTTCCACTTGTATTAGTTACATGGGGGTACTTGGCCGTAGCTCTTCTGAATTCCTGAGGGTTGTCTTCTTTCAAGCTAATAAATATGTACAAAGAAAAAGATCTCACAAGGCGACTAGGGCTGGGCCAGGCTAGGTTGCTTGTCTTTCCTCGTACATTCTCCAAGTGAGGCACATTGTCTTGGGGTGTGAAGCAGTCACTTCATCGACTCTTCCGACAGTAGTGTTTTGAGGTGCTTCTCTGAGAAGGTTAGGTTGCTGATACGCTTCCTCAGCTATCCTTGCTAGTATGTCTGCATATCGATCAAGCTCCTCGATACTTTCGGTTTCGGTTGGTTCTATCATCATAGCCTCACTCACAATCAATGGAAAATACATAGTAGGAGCGTGCACGCCATAGTCAAGCAGTCTCTTCGAGATGTCTAGTGCACGTATCCCTGTTTCAGCGCTGATCTTCTCTGCGCTTATTACAATCTCGTGCTTCCTCGCCTTCTTTGAATCAAACGGCATCTGATACCGGCCTGCTGCGAGCACTTTTCTTGCCAAATAGTTTGCGTTCAGGACGGATACTTCAGCAATTTCCTCCAATCCATCTGCTCCAAGCAATAGAATGTATGCGTAGGCTCTGAGAAGAACTGAAACGTTTCCGAGAAAGCTTCTTACTTTTCCTATGGATTGAGGCCTATTGTAGTCCAAGTAGTAGTTTTTCCCGTTAAATTCGATTGTCGGTATCGGGAGAAACTTTGCGAGCTCTTGAGTTACGCCAACTGGTCCAGCGCCGGGTCCTCCTCCGCCATGTGGGGTTCCAAAGGTCTTGTGAATATTTATGTGGGTGATGTCGAACCCCATCTCCCTGGGCCTTGTCTTGCCTAGGATGGCGTTGAGGTTTGCGCCGTCGTAGTATAGGAGTCCACCGGCGTCGTGGATTATCTCTGCAACTTCAAGAATTCTCTTTTCAAATATGCCCAACGTGTTCGGGTTCGTTATCATCATGCCAGCAGTCTTGCCACTCACGACGTTCTTCAGTGCTTCAATATCGATACAGCCTTCATGGTCTGATGGAACCACAATCACCTTGAAGCCTGCCATCGCTGCACTTGCAGGATTTGTTCCATGCGAACTGTCGGGAACAATCATTTCCGTTCTCCTATCGTGTTCGTCTCGTCCCTTATGGGCGGCTCGAATGATGAGCGCTCCACATAGTTCACCTTGAGCGCCAGCAGCGGGCTGGAGTGAAACCTTGGACATCCCTGTTATCTCTGCGAGGAACTCTGAGAGTTCGTATAGTATCCTCAAAATTCCCTGAGTGAGTGATGGGTGCTGGAGTGGGTGTAGATTCGTTACTTTGGGCGACGTCGCTAAGATTTCACATATCTTCGGGTTATACTTCATCGTGCAGCTTCCCAAGGGGTAGGTTCCGAGATCTACTCCATAGTTTTCTTGAGAAAGCCTAGTGAAATGTCTGACAACCTCTGCTTCAGACACTTCAGGCAACCCAAGCGGCGTTTTCCGTAAGACATCCGGCGGAAAGTTTCTCATTGCCTCTCTCAACGCGCTCCTCTCTTCTTCAGTCAATCTTGGAGCAATTTGACCTACCTTGCCTCTCCTCGAGAGCTCGAAGATCAAGGGCTCATTCCAGTTCGCTTGCCTGAATGTCAACTCTAAGCCTCCAAAACCTCGGTGAGGACTGTACGTAGCCTGTCGATATCTTCCTTCGAATGGGTTTCAGTGACGCAGAAGACAGCCGTCTCGCCGAGCTCAGGAATGCTCTCCATCAATGGAGCCCCCATCTGTACGCCCTTTTCGAGGAGGCTAAGCTCCAACTCCCGGAGCTTCTTTCCACTTTCGTTGAAGCTCACGGTGAACTCCTTGAAGTGCTGGGCTTGCATGACGGGGACTTTGATTCGTCTGATTCTGCTCAACTCATTGATTGCGTAATAGGTTTTCGAAAGGATTACCGTGCCAAGCTCTCTTATGCCGGAGGCTCCTAGAAGAGAGAGGTATGCGGCAGCTGTTAGAGCGCACAGAGCCTCGTTCGTACAGATATTGGAGGTAGCCCTGTCTCGCCTTATGTGCTGTTCCCTTGTCTGGAGTGCCATGCAGTAGGCTCTCTGCCTACTGTCCTTCGTGGTGGTCATACCTATGATTCTGCCTGGCATTTGCCTCAGGAGCTTCTCTCCTTTACATGCGAATACACCTAAGAGTGGCCCGCCATAATTCATCGCGCTCCCAAGGCATTGACCTTCAGCGATCGTTATGTCTGCTCCATACTTCCCGGGAGGCTTCAATATACCGAGAGATGTCAAGTCTACTCCTGCTACGAATAGAGCTCCCTTCGAATGGGCCATCTCCGCAATATCTTGAGTCTTGGTCTGCAGACAGCCTAGGTGTGACGGGTTCTCAAGGTATACCGCCGCGCAGTTGTTCGTGATCTTCGATTCCAAGTCGCGGAGGTCAACTTGACCTGTCGTGTTATCGTTCTTAACTTCGGTCACCTTGATGCCAGCGGGTTCCGCATAGGTCTTCAGGGTTGCTCGTCTGTCTGGGTGTATGTGGCGGGGGATCAGGAACTCGTTCCTCTGTGTTGCTCTGGTTGCCATCAGTGCTGCTTCGCCTAGAGCTGACGCCCAATCATAGAGCGACGAGTTCGCGTAATCCATCGCCGTGAGTTCGCAGATCATGCTTTGATATTCAAAGAGGGCCTGGAGCATTCCTTGGCTGATTTCAGCCTGATAAGGCGTATATGACGTTACAAATTCAGATCTGGCTGAGATCTCTGACACCGCGGCCGGAACATAGTGATTCCAACATCCTCCTCCCAAGAAGCTTACGACTTCGGAAGCATCACTATTTTGTGAGAGGAGGCGTTCAATATGCCTTTTTGCTTCAAGCTCAGAAAGTGGACCTAGCAGATCGAGCTTTCTCTTTAGCCTGACCTTTTGAGGTACATCCGAATAGAGTTCTTCGATGCTAGAAACCCCAATAGCCTTCATGAGCCGAGCCTTGGCTTCACTAGTCGAGGATGGAACATACGGATGAGCAAATCCAGACCCCATTCCTCTTCACTTTCCCACTAGTTGAGGAACTGAAGCCGCCTTATGATTTTCGTATAAGGTCAGGTTTTCTCGTAATTCTGTCTCTTCCTTCTATATTCGACGACGGTCATCTTGGGACGCGCTGGGATACCCATGACAACTGTCTTGGGCGAGACATCTCGTGTTACTATGGCTCCAGCAGCTACAACTGCCTCCTCTCCAACCGTAATGCCTGCCATAAGAACAGCATTAGAGCCTATGACCGCGCCACGCTTGAGAGTCACTCCAGTCAGTCTTCTGCTTGGAGGATATCGGTCGTTGGTGACTGTGACGCATGGAGCCACGAAAACATCATCCTCGACGACCGTCATCGGAGGCAGATAGACCCTCGACTGGATATTGACGCGATGGCCAATAGAGGCCTTTCCGTCAATGATCGTTGAAGACCCAACTTGGACATGGTCGCCAATGGTCGTATCTTCTCTGATAAGCACGTTGTGTCCGGTCTCCAAATTGTTTCCTGCCAATACCTTTTCGTAGATCACAGTGCCAGGCCTGACTGTAGAGGAGTCTCCAAGCCTTGCTCCATTACTTATGCTGTCATAGATCTCCGGATCAAAGTCCTTCACCTTCGACCAGTCAAGTTTCTCTCTCAGGGAGGAGCGGCATGGATACCCAAGGATAACGCCCCTCCCGAGAATTGAACCATCACCAATAGAGCTGGGTCCCAGAATAACGTTCTCTCCCTCAAGAAGCACTCGGTGGAACGATGCCCTTTTCGAAATGAACATAGCCAACTCCAGAATGATCTATTGGCATTAAGTATTCTTATGCACTAGATCAACTCAAGACTGCATGAGTCAGCGCTATAAATAAATTATGCGGCAGAAGTGTAACATTTATATAAAAGGAGGCTCCTCCCCCCCATGGACAAACCATGACAGAAGAGCAGCGCCGGAAACTAGAACAACACCGAGAAGTGCGGGAGTGGCTTATCCAGTCCGGTGGTCGAGAAGCGACCCGTAGGCATTACCTCCTTTGGCTTGGGAAATTCGTTCAGTTCTCGGGCTTTTCGCCTGACGAAATGCTTGAATTGAAAAGCGAAGCGTTGAGAAAGGGCAAGCCGAAGTCAGTGCTTGAAAGCAAGATTATTGAGTGGATCGGCGAACTCCAAGAACACTATTCGGAGGCAACCGTCAACCTCGCCTACACCGCGGTAAGGTCCTTCATGAGCTACAATGGCTATGAGCTTCCCAGGAAGCTGGTCCGCATTGGCCTTACGCTTGAAAAATCCCTTAGGGTTCCGGAGCAGCATGAAGTTGAAACGATGATTGGCTATGCGACCGACATACAGCAGAAAGCACTCTTGACCGTCATGTCCGAAACTCCCTGCCGGCCCAGAATCTTCTCCGAGATAAAGTGGGGATGGCTTGAATCCGAATGGGAGAAGAAGGATGTGGTTCATATCAGGCTGCCTAAGGAGTTTAGGCCCACGACTCGGGGAAGCAAGAAATTCGAACCCTTAGCGTTCATCTGTAGGAAATCCGTTGACATGCTGAAGAAGTTGAGAGAGTTCCAACGGTCGCAAGGAATCTCTGTCACGGAAGAGGACAAGATCTTCCCGCTAACTCCAAGCTGGGTGAGAACAACGGTCCACCGCATCTATACCAGAGCCGTGAGGGACAAGGCGATTCGTCCAAGCCGACCGGACGAACAGCCACTATCCGCCAAATCTTTCAGGAAATACGTTTTCAACGCAATCGACGCCTGCAGGGACATAGGCCCAGAATGGCGCAGCATGCTGAAGGGCAGAGATCTAAACGTAGAGAGGTATTACTCGGCGGAGAGCATCGAGAAGCTGCGCGAAATCTACAGGTTCAAGGTGTACCCGGAAATTTGGCGAGAGCCCAGCGTTACCATGGATCAGGCTCGGAAACGCGCAATAATGGACTTTGCAAGGCTACAAGGCGTTCCTGAGGAAAAGCTCCGCGAGATAGAAAGAATCGACCTCATGACTGTGAGCGCAGAGGACCTGATGAGAAAACTAAAGCCGCTCCTTGAACGGAAGACGCACAGACCGCAACCGAACGGCGGCAAGCCGCTATACGAAACAAGAATCGTCACAGAGGATGAACTTGTTCCATACCTTAACAAGGGCTGGAATATAATCAAGGAGCTGACCAACGGCAAGATCGTAATAAGGCGGATAAATGAATCGGCAGTCGGGTTCGAAGAGGCTTGAGCGAGTGTTTCCTCAAGTGGGCTGTGAAGCGGCATTACAGCGCCTTAGGGTACAATGTTCGCATCGCAAGGATACACCTCGGCAACACGGAGATAGACGGTGAGGTGGTTGGCGAAGGCTGGAAGATTGCGCTGGAGATCAAATCGCCCGGTGATGATTTGACGAGGGGCTTGGGGCAGCTGGCTGAGGCGCTGGCGTTCGGATACACTCAATCTGCCATTGTTACAACCCTTCGCAAAGCGAAGCAGGTTGATCCAACCGTATTTGAAAAGCTTGGCCTGATGCTCCTAGGCGTCAACTCATCGGGCAAGGTTCAACACGGCTCTAGATATTGGCGCCCGCACAGTAATTGTTGCCTTGGTGAATTCCAGAAAGGAAGTCGAACGGTTCGGTTCCTGCTTCTGACGTGTGCGCTATTTCTCTTTCGCGTTGAGGCTTGAGATGTGCGACGAGTTCCCACACGAACATCACGGCTAGTATTATGAAGCTTACAACCTGCAGTATGACAGCATAGAGAGTAGTTCCAGAATCGCGTGCCTTTGGAGCACCCTTCCCGTGGTCGTGCCGGACGGATACCCGCGTTATTGGATCTTGACTCTCAGTTGCGATCCGCAGATATACTGCGATGAAGTCTCCTGACACCAGCCTACTACAGTTCAGGCTTGCTATGTTTTTCTCGTATCTGCTCACAACCGATTCTTCGGAATCGCAGTGAAGGCCTAAGATCGGCCCAACAGCCTCGATCGTCACTCCCAGTTTCGTAGCCGTTCCATGTCCCTCATTAAGAACCCTAATCAAAACTACCTGGTCTTGGCTCGACAGTTTGTACGGCTGTAACACCTGATACAACACGTTGGGCTGAAGCCAGAAATAGATCAAAAAGACGGAAAAACCTGAGGAGAGAAGTGCTCCGACGATGGCCGCGACGACTACTATCCACTGCTTAGAAGGAGTTGCCGAAGCCTTGCCTCGCGGTTTTGACATACAGCTTCGGCCAGTAATACTCTACGATACGCTTTTTAATCTTTGCCTGCGCCTAGTGAGTGATTTTCGCGCATTCGAGAAATAGATTCGGTCCGGTTCATACCGTGGCATGCCAAAATCAGTAGAGGTGAAAGAAGCGCTAGGCTCACAAGGCTGCTGGTCACTAGACCCGCGGCAATAGCGCTCAATTCTACGTCAAAACCGAAGAGAACGTACACCGTTTCGGATAGTTTCCCGGCTTTCATAGTCGCTTTTCCATGTGAAGTAACTTTGGTGCCCAAGATGAAGACACCAGGAGTACACATGGCAACGTGTCCTCTGTAAACCGGTTTGAGCAAATCTTCACATGTCTTCGGCTCTGGCAAATTATACTTCTTGAGATAGTCAAGGTGAACCGCGAATCCAAAGCCTGAGAGTGCATACCCGGTCTAGGTGGTCGTCAACCTCATTGATCCGTATGTTTTCCGCGAGGCGACCTACGAGTAGGCGTCTTCCACGCTATCTTTTCTCGCATCTTCACCAGGCCTGGAGGAAGCTATCAACAGGGCCAAGGGCAATGTCAAGTAGGTTGCGCCAACCAATGCTGTAGCAACCAACCCAGTCACAACCACTTCTACCTCACTTGCAGGCGTTGATGTGAGGATTTTGAGGATGTGGATCAACGGCAAGAGCATTTTGTGTGTTACTTGGGCGATGATAGGGTTTGAGGCGACGATCTCCGCGGTCGCTGGGCTGAACGAGTAGTAGAATGTGTCGAACACCTTCATGAATTGGGATCCTGCGAATGTTGACAGCAACTTCTGGTCCCTGAAGGTTCGCAGTAGTTGCACCTCAGGCGCTAGATCTGAGCCGTATGCAGCTGTCGCGATGATGCATCTTCCCCTTTGTCGATACTGGATGTTGTAGGTTTTGAAGATCCTTTCATATCTCAGTTGGAACGCATATGCCGTTTGTAGCACTTCGAAAACAATGGTCCCTGTTCTGGTCCCGCCGTCCGGGATCACGCCATCAGTGAAATGGTCGGGCAATGAATATGTGGCGATGCTATGCGAATAGCTGGTCGAGTCCGCATCAAGCTTGAAGTTGAAAGGGTTCGTATTGAAATCTGAATAACCGCTGACCCAGATTGACGCTGTGACGACTATGAAGACCTTGCCTGAAGCCGAGGTCCAAATGCCGATCTTGCTCTCCTTCTTCCAACTCCAAGAAATCACGACCTGCGCAGCTTGAACTTCAACTGTTGTCGCCAGAAGCGCAGCCAAGATCATGAAGAGAGCTGCTTTATTCATCTTCACCACATCTCGCAGATGCTTTCGAGCTTCGCGCATCCTCCTCTGACTGTTCCCAACGTTCGCGATTGTCGACGGTGTCAGTGAGGCCCCATAGATTCCGTTCGTAAAGCGAAGCAATATGCGATTGCTTCTTCTGGTCGAATGATGTGACATTGATGATAGCGGCCATCTCGGTCAAGGATTGGAACCGCGTTTCATATGCCAAGTCGCACTATTAGCACTTGTGCCGCTTTCCTCACCAGCTCTTAATACCTTGAGCACTAGGAAGGCAATCTGCGACGAGGGTGAGACATATGGAGAAAGTGCTGGGAACGTCGAAAGTGGGACCCAAGCAACGAGTAACCCTCGTCAAAGAAGTCCAAGACCGACTGAGGACGCAAGTAGGCGACCTAATCGTATTCGTCGAGGATGAGAAAGGCAACATCCTACTCAAAGTGAGCAAACTGAAAGGCAAGTAGACCCATTACGTCGTCGACTGCGCTATCTTTTTTGGGCCCTGTTCG
>Ga0315310_10000190_pt1 | contig 41104 bp, 34 predicted proteins | sample TDP5_MG_FD_203630 | JGI IMG/M metagenome (GOLD analysis project Ga0315310, IMG submission 203630) | Freshwater sediment microbial communities from Lake Towuti, South Sulawesi, Indonesia - TDP5 | ecosystem: Environmental > Aquatic > Freshwater > Lake > Sediment | place: Indonesia: South Sulawesi...
CACGGTTGAGGTCCCATTGGGTCGGGAAAGGCATAGATTTCTTCTTCACTGAATGGTGGAACCTTCTTAAACTCTCCGTTCTCAAAGACTATAGCTGGAGCTATCATATCTTCCCATAAGAGGTTCGGAGCCCACGTGGAGAGGGGTTCTTTGGTTTTTAGTGCGCTACAGTCTTTCATGCGCACCTCGTAAAGGTGGTCAAGGTTGTCTGCAGCATAGCCCGCAACTACATCGGTTATTCCCGGGTCCTCTCCAGTGCTAATCAGGGCTACGGCTCCCACATCTTTAAAGCTCTGATCAAGCTCCAACTCCTTTCCTATAGCCTTCTCGTCCGGTAAATTCATCGTTTCAACTGAATGTCCAGAGGCGAGGTCTTGGTAGTTTACTCCGCTTTCGGCACACGCCGTCATCAATCGCAGGTTGTAGATGTACGATGCAGCATTAATAACCAGATCAACTTTTTTGACTACGGCGCGTGCTTCGTTGATGTTGTCTAAGTCTATGCGGCTCGCAGAAAGCTTTTCGTTTGCATGCTTCAGAACAAATCGTTTTGCTTTTTCAAGCCTTCGTCCACAGCATATAACCTCAGAGACCTTAGGATGCTTAACAAGCTCCCGACAGATAACCTGTCCTTGAGCCCCATATCCGCCCAGCACTAAGATTCGCGTTATCTAACCTCCTAAACTTGAATTGTATACCTTCTATTCTCGAATTGTATAGATAAAATATTCTCTAAAACACGAGACTGGAACGCTAAAATCTGCTGTTTTTTGAGAGCCTGAAAAAAGTAATGGATGTAGGTCTCGAGGGTAAAGGCATACCCTAATGGCCGCATAGATGACTTATATATGACAAAGAAGTAGCCAATGCTCAGAAAGGTTTAAGAGCAGATATGGTGTTCAGATACCCACTTCTTGGGTGAAATTTCGTGGGTGAAGCATGACCTTCAAGGTTTTAATCGTGGGATGTGGAGCCCAAGGGAAAGTTATTTCTGCGTATCTTGCTGGAGCTCCACAAGTAGATGAGATAAGGCTCAGTGACATAAGCTTAGAAACGGTCAAGCAACATGCAAACCGATTAAAAAGTGATAAGGTATCTGTGCATCGTGTTGACGCCAACAAAATCAATGAGATAGCATCTCTTGCAAATGGAGTAGATGTAATAGTGAATGCAGTTATACCAAAGTTTAACTTAAACATAATGGACGCAGCCCTAAAGAGTAGAGTACACTATCTAGAGCTTGCTTTCGGGCCTCCGTATGAAATCTTTGAAAAAGAATTAGAAAGAAGCGATAAGTTTAGGAAGGTGGGACTAACAGCTTTAACTGGTGCTGGTTCATCTCCAGGAATAACAAATGTTCTCGCAGCACATGCCGCCGACAGACTCGATGGCGTGAACAAGATCCGTATAAAACTCTTCGATATGGTAGAAAGCAAGGAAATGTTCTCAACATGGTCCCTCGAAACAATGCTAGGAGACATGGCAGAGGAACCAGTGATCTATGATAATGGAGAATATAAAAAAGTCCCTCCTTTTAGTGAAGAAGAGGTATACAATTTTCCCGAACCCATTGGCCCACAGACCATATTCGCACATATGCACGAGGAAGCACTGATGTTGCCGCGCTTTATAGGCAAGGGCTTAAAGTATGTGGACATAAAGTTAGGTAGCCCAGATATACCATTGATCAAATCGTTATTTCAGATAGGACTTTGTAGCATTGACCCCATAGAGGTCAAGGGGGTTAAGGTGGCTCCTCGAGATGTCCTCCTCAAACTATTACCTTCTACCCTATCGTTTGAAGAGATAGAAAATAGGATTAAAACCGGTACTCTGATCGACGCCCATGAATGTTACGTCGTAGAGGTCGAAGGCATAAAAGCAAGCAAAAAACTAACTTACATCTTTAACGTGAACTTTCCAACTCTGCGTCAAGTGCAAAAAATGTTACCTGGAGCAACTCACGAATCCTACGTAACAGGCGTTTCTGCTGCAATCTTCACTGAAATTCTAGGCGAGGGAAAGATAAAGACCAAAGGGTTAATCGCTCCTGAGTGTTTAGAACAAGAGGTAAGAGAGATATTTTTAGCTGCTTTAGCTGAAAAAAGCATAAAAATAGGGGAACAAGTAAAAAGCGAGTTAAATTAATTGCCGTGCGTACAACAGAGAAAAGTGTAAACTTAGAATAAGAAGTCAACAGGCATCCCGATTGTCAACCTTTTTCTCACTGTAAAATAGAGAATACTTCTTCTCAAAAAAAGCTCATATAGAAAGGTCAACAACTTGACATTTTATTATTTATAAACTATCCATTTCTCTTGGATTCTTATGCTTCTCTTTTTGAGTTCTGTTATGAAAGGTTCAGGCTCTATACATGCTTCCGGTGGCATCACGCCCTTTGTTTTTATGTCTCCGCGAGCCAGCATTTTGGCTCCAATTACTGCTGGAGTGGCGGTCTTGTAGCCTTCCCCATCGACTCCCCACTCGTCATAGTCCTCGGCCATAGCGGACAAGATAAGTCTAACTTTGTCTCCATCTTTAGTGCCTATCATATCAACTAGTATACATGAGTAGCTTCGATCCTTGCTTTCTTGCATCGGAATCGATGTTAGAGATGCCACAATAAAATCTACAGGGGATATTTCGACTCCCCTCACCTTTATGGGTTCTCTTCTTGTTAAGCCAAAATCTTCTAATCTGTCAAAAGTTTGAACAAGTTCTGACGAGATGGTAACCTTCATGTCAACGGTTTTGACGGGTTTTCCCAAGAAACGCGGCAACGTTATGACCTCTTCAAATGGCACATAATAACATTCCTGCTCGCCGATCGGATCGGGAAACTCATACACTTCCCTTCCTGATCTTGGCGGAACTTTCTTGTACTTCCCGTTTTCGTATATTGTGGCTTCCGCTGTTAGCTCATCCATTGAGGTACGGACTGAGTGTTGAAGCCAACAAAGAGGGCTTTTACCCAGTTCACCGTCTCTGATATGGATCTCTTCCACAGTATCCAGTTTGTCTGCGCCGTACTTGGCAAGTACGTTGCTTATTCCTGGTGTTTCTCCACAACCGATCAGGTTGGTTATGCCTGCGTCCTTAGCCTGGCCGTCGAGCTCTAGCTGTTTTAGAGTCAAATCATACATGCCTCCCAGGTCGACCATGTTCACCCCGGCATCTATGGATGCCTCTGTTACTTTCAAGCAAAATTCGAACCATGTAGCGTTAGCCACGGCGTCCATACCTTTCATAGCGTTGGCGAGTTTCTTTCTGTTTGTCACGTCAACGGGTTGAACACTTAATTTCTCGCTTCCAATCTGGGCGATGAGCTGCTTAGCCTTGTCTGCCGCAAGGTCACCTATTACTACTTCTAAAACCTCCGGACTATCAACAAGGGCTCTGGTTATAATCGATCCGATCCACCCAGCTCCACCCAAAACTAAAATTTTCAAGGTATATGCCTCAGAGAAGCAGATGCTGTTATTGAATTTTATATAAAAACTTTGCTAACGCGTCGAACATCGTTTTTAACTTTAACTAAGAGGCACTTTCCACGTCGAGCAAAATGCAACTTTCATTCACTAGCGCGCACGAGAGCGCATCTTTCGTCAACTCGCTATTAGCCATGTTCCAACAATAATAAGAATAACAGCCAAAGTTTTAGCTACTAAAGCTCTCTTTCCGATGTCTTCTTTTAATACTCTTGGCACAAAAAGACTGAACAGAATAGCGAAAATAAAAACGAAGAAGGGTTCCACAGATGTTACAGCGGATACCAAAGAGACGAGTCCGCTGGATATTGCAATGTAGTAAAGAATTATCGCTGCAAGGCCCATTGAAGTATTTAAAATTCTCCAGAAGAGAACAGCTCGACCTACTCTTTTAATGTCCTTTAGAAAATTGGACCTTATCTTCGAAAAGCAAAACAAGAAAAATCCTATAATCAAACTTCCAATGAAGTTCCAAAAGAGATACGAGGCGTAGTCTATAAATCCAAGAACATATTTTGATAAGACCTCGCATCCCGCCAATAGAAGGCTGGATGCTAGAAGTAGTCCCAAAGCAGGAGAGATTACAGAGGCGCCTCCTTCCACTTTTCGATACGAAATAAACGTTGCTCCGAGCACCAAAAACACCACACCAGAATACATTAGAAAGCTCAGAGTTTCCCCCAGAAACACAAATGCCAATATCAGAACAAAAATTGGACCTATGTAAATAAGTGAAATTACTCGAGAGGCCTCTTCTATCGCCATGGCTTTAAAATAAAGAATAAGAGCGAGATAGGTGCCAAGACCACCAACAATACCCAGCATAAACCAAGGGAAAGTGGGAGAAATCGATGTTAATAATAGCAGTAACAATATAGGCAATTCTGTTATCGTATAAAGAAGCTGATAAGAGAAGGGATCTTGCATATGCTTTGTTAAGATGTATTTGTCAATCAAAGTACCAAGAGCCCAGAAAATCGAAGCTGTAATTGAGAAGACAAGCCAGTTCATGGATCTCCACTTTTATTCGGATGAGGCTCTGTATTCATTTTTTCTCATATAAAAAGGCAACACTGTAAATGACTATGTTTTTTCGAAAAGTTCCACCAAGCTCTTATAAAGTTTAACATATTTGTCATAGAGTCCATCATATAACTTGAAGTTTTTGTGGTTTGGTTCAAATCTTTCCCTTATTGCCACCATATCCTTGACAGCGTCTTCGAGTTTTCTAAAGATCCCAGCGGCCTTGACAGCTAGAATGCTAGCTCCTAAGCACGCGGCATCTTCATCATGTGACGTTGTAACCACAGGTCGTTTAGTTAAATCCGCGATTATCTGGTTCCAAATCTTACTTCGAGCTCCACCGCCAAGTGCTCGAATCTCAGTGACCTCGATTCCCATGTCTTCTAATGCATCAAGGTTTCTTCTAATGATGCATGCTATAGCTTCCATTATTGACCTCGCAAAATGCGACCTCTTATGCCTAAGTGTGAATCCGAAGAACACCCCTTTAGCTTTAGGATTTGCTTCAGGCGCCATAGCTCCTTGAAGATGAGGCAGCATGACGAGGCCCTCAGCTCCAGGCTGTATTTGGTCCACTTCCTTATCTATCAGCTGATATGGACTTATATTTGCCAGATTTGCCACATTCATCTCAGTTTCACAGAATGCATCTCTAAACCATCGAAGAGCCATTCCTCCGGTGGTAAATGTATGAGCCATGTAAGTGCTTGGAATTGCATGGTAATGTATAGGCATATTACGCCTAGGGTCAAATGTAAGTCTCTCTAACGTGGCGCAAATAGCTAAAGCTGCTCCGATATTTTCAGTAAATATCCCTGGTTTAATGTTTCCCACACCGATTGTGCCACATGCTTGGTCAAGTGCACCAGTGGATACAATTGTCTCAGTGGTGAGCTCTAGCTCCTTTGCCGCTGACGGCGTTAGATATCCAACCTTCTCTCCTGGTTCCTTTATCTCAGGGAGTTGCTCCGGTGTTATTTCTAGAAAATCTAGCATTTCATCCCACCATTTCTTTGTAACTATGTTCCAGTAGCATGTGGAGCACAACAGCGACCCTTCAGCGACGAAAGCGCTGGTCATTCTCCATATAAAGTAATCTTCGACCAGCAGATACTTGTGCACTCGTTTAAAAACATCCGGTTCATGTTTTTTAATCCATAAAATCTTTGAAGCAGGCCATGTTGGAACCAGTTTTACTTGCCCTGTAATCTTGTAGCTTTTCCCATTATCGAATTTTTTGTCTAGGATATTGGCTTCTTCTTGAGCTCTACTATCTAGCCATACGATAGCTCTTCGCAGAGGCTTTCCATTCTTTTCTATTGGTACTAGGGTTTCTCCTTGAGCTGAAATACCCAGCGCCTTCACATTACTAGGCTTTAATCTACTTGTTGAAAAAACGTCTCTAACTCCTTCTTTAAAAGCGTTCCATAAAGTTTCAATGTCTACCTCAACTTCCAATGTGGTCGGCGTGATTAATTCATACTCTTTAGTTGCACTTGTTACAGTGTTTCCCTTGAGATCAAACAATGCAACCTTTGTGGCTGTTGTGCCAACGTCAACCCCTAAAGTACACTCCTTCTCTACCATCTTTTGGCCCTCAAACTAAAAAATGATATTTATTAATAAATTTTTAGGTTTGCCACCGACATGTAGTAAATCTTTTTATAATCATGCTTCAATAAAAACGGCGAGGTATAGAGGAAATGACTGAGTTAATCTTTATGTTAACTCACCACGATGTAACCATACCTAATGCCCTAGAAGTTTTTGAAGAAATCAAGGACACTGGCTTGAAATTTATTGGTTGTAAAGATATAGGTTTACCAATCGAAAAACTGCAGGAGCTTTTTAGGAAGATGCGTAATGCGGGCATGACCACGTTTCTGGAAGTTGTGAGCAACGATGAAGAAAAACATTTTATGGGCGTTGAAAAAGCAATACGCGTGGATGCTGATTACCTTATAGGCGGTATGCCTAATTTTGTAAGAAAAACACTAGAATACCTAAAACAAAAGAAAGCAGATTTGAAATTTTTCCCGTACATTGGAAAAGTGATTGGACATCCGTGCATAATAGAAGGAAGCGTCGATGAAATCGTTAATAACGGAGTAGAGTTTGAGAAAATGGGAGTGCACGGAATAAACCTGCTCTTATACCGATATAATGGTAATGTAAATCTTCTCCTAGATAAAGCGGTTAAAACTTTAAAAATTCCATTAATTATTGCAGGAAGCATAGATGATTTTGAAAAGATTGATCAAATGAAAAGAAAAAACGTTTGGGCGTTTACAATCGGCGGAGCAATTTTAGAGAAAAAATTCGCTTCCGGGAAAAGTATAAAAGAGCAAGTGACTGCTGTTTTGAAGCGATTATAGCCAAATGTTATTTTGGTATAGGAGATTTAATAAGCTAAGAGATGAATCCACCTTAAGACAGCAATGAAAGGTGACGAAAATGGATAGAAAAATCAGAATCAATGAAGTTGCTCATATATGTATGGTAGTTAGTGACATCGAGAAAGCTATAGAGCGAATTAGCCAAACTTTTGAAACCCCTCCAATTAAGGTTGAGGAATGTACAAGCACGGCGAGGTTAAAAGGCAAGGACACTGGAAAGTACAAGGTTAAACTGGCATTTTTGGAAGTCGCAAACAATATGACACTTGAACTTCTACAAATTATAGAAGGCAAATCTATTGAACAAGATTGGTTGAAAAGGCACGGAGAGACAATACACCACATAGCCATTAAAGTTGATGATATAGAAAAAGAAGCATCAAAATGGGAAAGAAAAGGCATAAAGATCCTGCAAGAAGACCATGGCAAATGGATTTACTTGGACACGGAAAAAATCCTTGGCATGAACATCGAGCTTGTGCCATCAAGTTAAAGTAAGTTTCCGAGATTTTTAGTTACACACATGGTTTTTTCATTTATGTGCTAAATAAGCTTTTAAAGCCCATAACGCTATAAGACAAGCTTTCTTCGGTGAAATGTTATGTCCCCTTTAAAAGTTGGCTTTGTCACGGTAGCAAGCGTTTACGAGGCTGGTGTAGACGAGTCAGAAGGCTGGATGGATTCAGCGGTCAAGAACCTTCAAAAGAAAGGCTTGGAAGTCATAGCAGTTAAACCGGTATTAACCAGCCAATCAAACTTGAAAGCAGTGATTGATCAGTTAAAAACTGAAAATATAGATCTCTTAGTAATAATGAACGGCACATGGGCAGCGGATTCACTACAACTTAAGCTGATGAAAAACATTGGTAAGCCCACACTATTATGGGCTCTACCATACCCAAAAACATACTCTTTAGCAAGTGTCGTACACCTTGGTAGCATTCTTAAAGAACTTGGCATTTACTTCAAATATGTATATGGCGCTCCTGAGGATGAACAAGCGTCAAACCAGGTAGTTAAGGTTGCCCAAATAGCGCAACTGGCTAATCTATGGAAAAGTATGCGCATAGGTAAAGTCGGTCGAAGATTCACATGGAGAACGATGGGTCCCGCCGATATAACCTATGATGAATTAGATCTAGAGTTATATCCAGGTCCAAGCGCTACACACATAGATATAGATGAATTATTTTCAATCACATCAAAAATTACAGATGAAGAAGCAAAGAATCTCATAAATTATATGAAAGAAAATGGAAAACTTGGTATAGTAGAGGTAAAGGAAAGAGCTTTAATTGAGGCTGCTAAAGTTTACTTTGCCATAAAAGAACTCATGAAAAAATATAATTGCGATGCTTTGACAGTTGAATGTTACCCCAAGTACGGTGGTACAGATAACTTAGCTTCGGCATGGCTAGCAGAGGAGGGAATGACATCTGTTTGTGAAGGTGACCTCGGTCATACAGCGTTGTGTCTGATTCTTCAAAAATTAACGAACAAACCGGTCGGCCTGCTGGAACCTGTACAAATAATAAATGAGGAAAACGCGCTTATTCTAAGACATGAAGGAAGCGGGGCTCCATCGCTGTCAGAAGATGTCACGCAAATACGCCTTAAACCGGTCACTGAAGAGAGAGGCGTCATAATATTCTCCGCGGTTAAGCCCGAAACTGTCACACTCGCCACAGTTTGGGGAAAACGGGAACAATTGAAAATGTGCATATCAAAAGCACAAACTTTGAAGCTCACTCAAGATGATGTTCAACGATATGGCGGAGGTCTCGTTGCCAAACTGAAATTTAACGCTAACGCTGAGGCGTTGATAAATAAGATGATGAACTTAGGTGCAGATCATCACATGATGCTAGCGCTCGGTGACGTAACCGACGAGCTGACAGAATTCTGTAAAATGGTCAAGATACAATCGATAACATTAGCATAAATCCGTGACTTTATCAAAGAGAAAGCACTGCTCTGCTCAAACACGCATATTCTAAGGTCAACGTTTTGAACTGCGGTCCCCTAGGATTTTCACCGCATATGTAGGCTATTTTTAGCTGCAGTTTGCTGATTTATTTTCTTTCTCTTAGCCTTGGGTTGAGAATTTCATCAAGTGAATGACCGACGAAGGAGAAGGAGAGCACCATGAGCACTATGCACAGCCCTGGAGGAATTATCCACCAGTACAATCCACTTGTGAAAGCTCCCTTGTCGTAAGCTTGTTTGATCATGTTACCCCAGCTTATTATGGATGGATCCCCCAATCCAAAGAAGTCGAGTTCACTTTGTGTGTAAATTGCTAAAGAAATTGTCAAGATAGAGTTTGCAATTACCAGCGGTATCACATTCGGCGATATGTGCTTGACGATTATGTGCACACTGGACGATCCGATTGCTCTCGCCCTCTCTATGAACTGCCTCTCTTTCAGTGTCAGAACCAAGGATCTAACCACTCTCGCGGTAATGGGCCACGATTCAACCGCAAGCATCAAGACAACAATCCATAAACGAGGAAAATCTGGAAAAAGATCCGCAAACAGTGTTGTAAGAACTATTAGGAAGGGAAGCCAAGGAAGCACGAGGAAGAAATCCGTTACTCTCATTAAGAATTCATCCAAGTATCCTCCAGAGTATCCGGCTGCTAACCCTATTGAAGCCCCTACAACCATCGATATAAAAGTCGTGAAAAAACCCACGAAGAGAGTTACCCAAGTACCATGGACAATCTGGCTGAATACATCCCTGTGCGAAGAGTCCGTTCCGAAGATATATGGAAGGAAGCTCCCAGAGGTCAAAATTGATGGAGGCGCATTGGCGGGATTATGCTCAACTGCCCATGTCCTATCATAGGGATTCTGTGGTGCAATCCACGGAGTTAAAGCAGCAATTATGGTAAAAAAGATGATAACTGAAAGCCCGAAAATTGCAACTGGGTTTCTCCTGTAAACTCTCCAGAACTCTCTTTGACTTTTGGCTAACGTTTGAAGTTTTTTCCTCAACGCCATAATTCTCTCCTCCTAAAATCTCACTCTAGGATCGAGCCATGCGTAGAGAATATCAGCTATGAAATTTGCAATTATCATCGCAATGGTGAACACTAAAAATACTGCCTGAATAATTGGATAATCCCGTTTGTATATCGCCTGATACGTTAGTAGTCCGATGCCGGGCCATGTAAAAACAATTTCAATCATTATAGCACCCGCTACGACCCATGCGAAGTACATGGTGATCTGAGTTACTACCGGAAGCATGGCATTCGGAACAGCGTGACGCCTCAGAACTTCGGTCTCTCGTAACCCTTTTGCATGAGCTGTCACAATGTAGTCTTCAGTGAGCACATCAATCAAAGAATCCCGCATTATTAGGGCGAAGTCTGCGAAGGCGGTTAAGGCGAAAGTTGCAATGGGGAGAACAGAGTGCCAGCCCATGTCCAATATGTACATAACAGGGTCGCTGGGGGGTGGAATACTTGTTGCTTGTGAAATTGGGAAAAGTCCTAAGCGCGCGGAAAAGATCATGATTAAAAGCATGCCGAACCAGTACGTTGGTAATGAATAAAGTATTATTCCAGAGCCTGTGAAGAATAAATCTATCTTTGTACCTCGTTTCCAAGCAGAAATTATCCCAAGTATAACTCCGATAATAACTGAAATAGCAGTGGATGCCCCTACCAGAATAAGGGTATACTTTATACTTTCAAGGACTACTTCCATTACAAGTCTCGTTTTGTATGTAGAAAAAGAGTACCCCAACTGTCCTGTAAAACAGTTTCTTAGGTATAATAGGAACTGAATATGCAAGGGTTGATCCAATCCGAACAATCTATAAACCGTCTCGCGTTGTTCTTCTGTAAGCTGGCCATGTCCAGCTATAGATCGAGCAGGGTCACCTGGCATTATACGAAACAGAAAAAAATTGAAAGAGAGAATTAGAATGACGGTTATAACAAGGTATACGAGCTTTCTTACAATAATTGCCCACATGGGTCGAGTTTTACGAGACAAAGCCCTTATCGCCCCCTTAAGTCAGTGAGTTGGTGGCTTCTGGTGTTTACGCTCTTTCTTCAAATTCTTCAGCTCTAATTTTTCTTCTTCTATACAGGAACACGCTTGTTCCCACTACGGCAATTATCACGATGGTCGCGACAACTGCTATCAGGCCTACATCGACTCCTCCGCCAGTGGGTGGAGGCGGAGTTTCCAGTGGTTCCAGCTCCATGTATAGTGGTGGTCTGCCCCAGAAGTGGTTTGGCATCCTGCCTAGGTGCTCAGCAAGGTTGCCCCATCCTGTCCATTTGTCTGTTCGCCATGCGTAGAGTCCATATGGATACGCGTAGATGGCGCGGGCGCCGTCGTTGTAGATGATTTTTTGGCACATATGCACGTATTCTTGTCTCTTTGTCCTATTCAGCTCGCTGGCCTGTAGGAGGAAGTAGTCGTCGTAGGTTTTGTTGTGGTACCAACCGTCGTTCCACCAGCCCATCTGAAAGCTGGAATCCACGGCCAGCTGATAGTTGGGATCGATATCTGAACTCCAATACCATATGAGTATGTCATAACGCGGGTTATTGAATGGGAGGGCGCTGAGGTCCTCCATCTCTACCTCATCCACGATTCTTTCACTTACAACGACACCAATCTGCCTCCACCATTCCTTGACGTATTGAAAGACTTCAAGATCTACTGGAAATTCCCGTCTTATCACCACTTCAAAACGTAATTCTCTGCCATTGACATCTTCCCTTATGCCATCTCCGTCTGTATCAGTGTAGGGTCGTGGAACATGATCCTTAACATCAATTACGCCATCTTTGTTGATGTCCCTAATCTTATTAGCTATGACACCTTTTTCTATTTCTGGAAAATAGGGCGGACAATATGGGTATGGACTATGATATCCAGTTTTAGCTTGGTCTATCTCCGCCTGTGTAGGAGGCTGCGCTAGGAGTTGCCTTGCCTTTTCCAGATTAAAGTCGTAACGTTCTTCCGGAGTTGGGGTCCAATGCCAAAAAGGAGTAGCTGGCATTATAACTGACTCGCCCACATCGGCCAGACCTTTATACACGTTTTCAACAATGAATTCTCTGTCCGTTGCATAGTTCAACGCTTTCCGTAAGTTCCTATCATGGGCGAGTCTGCTGTCTCCGGTTTCATGATTGCCTCCGTCAGCCATGTTGAAAACAATGTCCGTCCAGATACCTGTGGCCTGTTTAACAGCCGCCATGTCAATGTTTGGAGGATTTGAATTCTTTAATGCCAGGTATGCATCAGGAGACATTCCATAAGCTATAAGGTCTATTTCTCCAGCCTTTAGAGCGCTGATCATTGTTTCTTCACTGAAATAGAAGACGAAATATAGCTCATCAATTGCCGGTTTACCCCAATGATATTTTTCGTTTGCGGCCAGCTTTATGTATTGAGGTGTTCTTTCAACGAATTTGAACGGGCCGCTTCCTATAGCGGTGCCTTTTGCCACAGGGTCATAAGTGTACTGGGCATCGACTGGTGAAACTTTCTCCCAGATGTATTTAGGCACTATTGAAAACATTTGCGCATCGCCAAATGCCATTGGTATCCTAAAATACACTCTAGCCGTGTAGGTGTCGATGATTTCCACGTAATCGAGGGCGTTCCATCCGGTCGCATTTTGCAGTAGGTACATATCAAAGGCCCAAAGGTCAGGATCCGCGTTATATTCAAAGCTGAACTTAACATCTTCCGCAGTAACCGGTCTATCTGTGCCGTGCCATGTTGCGTTTTTTACCAAGTAGTAGGTCCACACCTTTCCATCCTCAGAAGTCTCCCATCTCTCCGCAAGGTTCGGCCAAGGGTTCAGATTTTCATCGATGCTCATTAGGGCGTCCCAAATCAAAGTGAAGACGACGTACTCCATGTCCTCAAGTGCAGCAAAGGGACTTATGGCCCTAATCTCCTGCAAGAAACCTACCTTAAGAATATTCTTTGGCTTTTCCTGCGCAAGAGCGAGGAGCGGGGTCGCTAAAATCGACGAGATCAAGAAAGAAACAAACAGAAAGGTCTCAATAGATGCACCTTCCTTTCTCAAGTTCTTTCACAACCTCCCTTTAGAACTAGAAATATAAATCCCTTCAAATATTTAAAAATTCCCAAAAATCTCAACGGATTTCCAAGAAAGCCCTTCCATTCCTCAATGTTCAACTCAGATTAAACTTCAGGCATCCTCCTCTAGCGCGCGCTGCCCAGAAGTAACACTGAAACAATCAAGTTTCCCAAAAAGAATTTATGTATCTTTCTTCGGGTAACATAATCTCAAACTCGGTGATAAAATGCGCAAGCTCATAGTTTGTGATCCTGACAGATGTGTGGGATGCCAAATCTGCGAATTTGTATGCTCAACGGCTAAGGAAAAAAGCATCGATTCATCGCTTTCTCGTATTCACACGGTTAACTATGAACCCCTAGGTAACATAGCACTGTCTTGCGTTTTTTGTGAGAAGCCCGCGTGCGTTGCAGCCTGTCCAAGAAAGGCTCTGCATCAAAACGAGAAAGGAGTAATCCAAGTGGACGAGACAAAATGTAACGGTTGCGGTTGGTGCATTAGAGCATGCGATTTCGGTGCAATTACAATGCATCCCATTAAAAACGTGGTTTCAATCTGCGACCTTTGCGATGGAGAGCTTAAATGCGTTAAATCCTGTCCCTTCGAAGATGCATTGATCTACTCAGATCTAGAGGAAGTGGCGCACAAATTGAGAAGAAGAAGTGTTGTTAAACTTTTGCAAGAATTTGTCGGAAAAACTCAAGGAAGTGCGTGAAAAAATGCTTGGGTATATGGGAAGGATTCTTAGAGTAAATTTAACAAGTGAAAAGTTGAGTGAAGAGCAGCTAAACGAAGAGGTTGCAAGAAAATTTATCGGAGGAAGAGGTCTCGGTGCAAAAATTTTGTTTGATGAACTTAAGCCAGGCATTGACCCCCTAGGACTTGAAAACAAGCTGGTTATTGCTACAGGCGTAGTAACGGGGATACCATTTCCTGGAAACAGCTGCCACTCAGTAATGGCGAAGTCTCCTCTAACCAATATTTGGGGCGAATCGCATGCGAAAGGTTTTTTTGGGCCCGAATTGAAGCACGCTGGATATGACGCTATCATTGTGGAGGGAAAAGCCACAAAGCCTGTTTACTTGTGGATTCACGACCGTGAAGTAGAAATTAAAGACGCGAGCAACGTTTGGGGGAGGCTAACTCGAGAGGCTCAAAAAATTATAAGAAGTGAGATTAAGGATGAAGCAACGCAAGTCGGGTGCATAGGGCCCGCTGGAGAAAAGCTTGTTAGAACGGCAAACGTTCTGTTCGGCTTCAATCATGTCGCTGGTAGAACAGGATTAGGCGCTGTCATGGGTTCAAAGAATTTAAAGGCAATAGCTGTTCGCGGAACATTAAAAGTGAAATATGCTCACAAAGAGAAGTTAGCGGATCTGTTGCTTGCTAAACTGGCCGACAAGGAAGCTGTAAGAGGACCTTACTGGCCTGACGCACTGTACAAAATTGGCTCGCTCGCCGATTTCAGTTATTGGCAGGCGACTGGACGTTTGCCAACAATGAATTTTAGAAAGTGTCTATTCCCTGGCTATGAAGCAGTGAGCGGAGAAACACTTGCTGCTAGTGGTTACGTGGTAAGGCACACTAGCTGTCCATACTGTTATGTAGCATGTAACAGAGCTGCGGAGGTGCATCATCCGTATGAAGTAGATCCAGAATATGCCATGCCAGAATATGAAAGTCTGGCTGCCCTCAGCTCATTATGCATGATTGACAACTTGGCAGCTGTGTTAAAAGCAATCGAGCTCTGCAACAAGTACGGTATGGACACAGTATCCACTGGTGTAATCGCAGCCTTCGCTATGGAGTGCTACGAGAAGGGGCTGATAACAAAGGAAGATACTGAAGGGTTAGACCTAACATGGGGAAACCATCAATCCCTCGTTCAACTAGTTGAGAAAATCGCTAGACGAGAGGGAATCGGCAACTTACTTGCTGAAGGCACCAAAAGGGCAAGTGAAAAAATAGGTAGAGGGGCGGAAGAATTTGCTATGCATGTTAAAGGCTTAGAATTACCCCTTCACGAAGTGAGAGGAATGAAAGGCCATGGACTGGCATATGCAACATCAAACAGAGGCGGATGCCATCTGCAGGTCGAAACCGATGATCTCTTTGAAGGAAATCTATGCCCGGAAATAGGAATCGATGAAACTAATTTTCCCCAAAGCGTTAGAGATAAGCTCTATGCCGGTCCAGAAAAAGTGAAACTGTACAAGATTGTAGGAGATTTATTCGCACTTTTTGACTCCCTTGTTGTTTGCAAATGGACAGTTTACCCGTGCGGAGGAACCAAAATAACCACGCTAGCAGAGATAGTTAATGCAGCAACGGGTTGGAACGTTACTATTAGCGAGCTGATGAAAACAGGTGAAAGAATCTTTGACCTCTGCAGGGCCTTCAACGTTCGGGAGGGAATAACCAGAAAGGATGATAAGCTCCCAAAAAGGTTTACGGAGCCTTTACCAGAGGGCCCATACAAGGGTGAAGCCTTTCCGGAAGAAGTGTTTGAAAGAATGCTGAATCAATTTTACAGTCTTCGAGGATGGAACAAAGAAACAGGCGTCCCCACAAGGGAGAAGCTTGAGGAACTGGAACTGGGATACGTGGCTGATAGCCTAGAAACCCTCGGATTAATACTGCCATCTCCACAAATCAAAGAATGAAAGAGTCAGTGGTGCCGCTTGTAGCATTTTGATTTAAAAGACGACAACCTGTTTCCTGGAGAACTGTGACAAAATCAGTGTGCGTGAGAAGGACTACGCTTTCCGCCGTCAAACCAGAGTTTGAAGAAGATTTTTATATCTTTTGTTACAACATTCATCTATTCTAAGTTAAAACCTGCAGAACAGTGTTGGTGACTGAAAGTTGAGGTTAAAGATTTATCCTGAAAAATGCACTGGATGCTCGCTGTGTGCTGCTGTTTGTTCAGCAAGACTTGTCGAGAATTTCAACCCATCAAGGTCTGCTATATATGCAGAATCCCTTTTGCCTGAAAAACTAGTTATACGCCCATACGTGTGCGTTCAATGCGATGAACACCCATGCGTGGAGTCATGCCCAGTCCAAGCGATAGTTGAGGATAAGGCACTCGGAATTCAGGTAGTTGACAAGAACCTTTGCACGGGTTGCGGGGCGTGTGTTGAAGTCTGCCCATATAATGGTCTGAGACTTGATCCCGTTGGGAATTACGCGATAAAATGCGATGTGTGCAGAGGAGAACCGCGATGCGTTGAAATGTGTCCAGCAGCAGTACTTGAAAAAGTTGAGTAGAGGTGAAGAAAAATGCTTGGAGGATATGTTGGCAAGATACTGCGTGTTGATCTAAGCAGTGGAAAAATTTCTTCAGAGGACCTAAACTTACAATGGGCGAGATTGTTCATTGGCGGTAAAGGCTTGGGCGCAAAATACCTATACGAGGAGCTGAAACCTAGAACAGACCCTCTTTCACCAAGTAACGTTTTGATCTTAATGACAGGTCCATTGACGGGCACCATAGCGCCGTGTGCTCCCAAGTTCGCCGTTTACACGAAGTCGCCACTAACAGGCACTTTCCTAGACAGCTACATGGGTGGCTACCTTGGTGCAGAATTAAAGTTCGCTGGTTTCGACGCTGTAATAATAAAAGGAAAGGCTGAGAAACCTGTGTACATCTGGATCAGCGACGGTAAGGCTGAAATCAGAGACGCGAAAGACCTTTGGGGCCTAGACAATCATGAGACTGAAAAACGGATCAAAGATGAACTTGGCGACAAAGAAGTTAAAGTTTTGGCAATAGGCCCCGCTGGCGAGAATCTTGTAAAGATAGCTTGCATTACAGTTGATACCTACAGACAAGCCGGTAGAGGGGGAGGAGGGGCCGTCATGGGCTCTAAGAACCTTAAGGCAATCGCTGTTCGCGGCCACCAAGGTGTAAGTGTGCCCAACATTGAAGAATTCATCAAGCTCTGCAAAGATATCATGAAAAATGACGTATTAACCGAAGCCAACCTATGGGCTAAGACCGACGGCACGCCAGGTTTCCTTCGAATGACTCAGGAAGGAGGTATCCTGCCCACCAGAAACTTTCAAATGGGCGTGTTTGAGCATTCAAATGAAATAGACTCAGATGCTGTGAAGAAAATACTTGTCCGAAAAAGAGCATGTTATGGTTGCCCCCTTGGCTGTGGCAATATAACTCAAGTTAAGGAGGGCCCGTTTGCGGGCACAGTGATTGAAGGCCCAGACTACGAAACTCTAGCGTTGGCGGGTTCAAACTGTTACATAAATAACCTAGAAGCTATAGCCAGATACAACCTGCTGTGCGACAAACTTGGTTTGGACACAATCTCCACAGGCAACGCCATCGCCTTTGCTATGGAATGCTACGAAAAGGGACTCATCACCAAGAAAGATACGAATGGACTTGAACTAACCTTCGGCAACGTGGAAGCTTACGTCGAGATGCCAAATTTAATTGCCTATAGAAGAGCTATAGGAGACGTTCTGGCTGAAGGAGTGAAAAGAGCAGCGGAGAAGATAGGAAAGGGATCCGAACGCTTCGCAGTTCATGTTAAGGGGCTGGAATATCCAGGATATGAACCAAGAGGATCAATAGGCATGACGTTAGCCTACGCCACTTCAGACAGGGGGGCATGTCACATGAGAGCTTGGCCCGTGAACGATGAGGTGTTCGGAAAGCTGGATCCCTTCACCACCGAAGGAAAGGCGCAATTAGTGATACATGGCACTATAGGTCAAAATCTGTACTGTGCGAAATGGAGTCTCGTCGTATGCGACTTCTACGCCATAGGGTATGAGAACATAGCTAGGCTCGCCTCTGCAGCAACAGGTTGGAAGTTGAGTGTAGACGACATGAAATTCATCGGGGAGAGAATCTGGAATCTAGTCAGAATGTTCAACGTGAGAGAAGGGTTCACGAGAAAGGATGACACCCTGCCTTTCAGAATAGCAAACGACCCATTGAAAGGAGGTAAGGCAGAGGGTCATGTGGTTACCCCCGAGGATTTCAACAAAATGCTTGATGAATATTACAAACTAAGAGGATGGGACAAGGAAGGACGCCCAACTAAAGAAAAACTAAAGCAATTGGGCCTTGCATAAAAGTGTACTCGGTACCTATCGGTCTACACTCTAATTGAGACCAACACCTTTTCTCCGTTGGCTAACAGATTCCTGTTTGAGTATTCCTGCACACAAATGTTGAACCTTGGAATTCCTTTCCACTTCTTTTTGAACTCTTCTAATCCAGGGCTACAAGCCCATCCGATGTCAAGCCACTCAAACTTTTGTTCTTTGGCGTATTCTATTTCTTTGTACATTACAAAGTCTGCCAACGATGGATAGTCAAGATAAAATCCCAGCGGAGTGGCCATAGTGTTGTCAAGGAAATCGACAACGTCAAATCCAATAAGCACATCGCCCAAAAACGCGTTGAAAAGCTTGGCTGTTGTGCTCTTCCCAACGTAGTTGTGAAGCCTTAGAAAGAGTTGATAATCCCAGAGGTTGTAATCCCTTTTTGACACGTGGTAAGCCATAACGTAGGAGTGGGCTGGTGTTATCTCCTTGCCCAAGCTCAGTGTGTATCCTCGCTTTATAGCGTTGTTCACACGATATCTAAGACATTCATAAGAGCCGCCTCGAAGATTCTCGTCAAACTCAGCAAGTTTAATCTGATAATCTCTGTCGGAAAAGGCGTTTTCGCAATAATATTCGCCAATCGTTGGCTCCAATTTTTCTGGAGAGGCGACCCTTATTTTTCTAGGCTCAAATTCAATCAGTGAGGCTTTCAGGCATTCTAACCTATCTGGGTGATTTTCACTGCCGTTGAGTTCGAAGAGTGTGAGCCACAACATTTTGCTTACTGGATCGTGGTAAACAAGGTAGGTATCTGCGTAGATGTAGGGATCACCGTAGACTTGCGAATTAAGTGTGATTAAATGATCATCAAAGTAACCGCGTTGTTGGTAACGAGGCACGTCTTCGTCGAAGACTCTCTTCACTTCTGAGGAACGCCTCAAATTTCTAAAAGTCGTTTAAAAAGACGCCCTTTAAATATTTTTTGGTTTCTAATTCTGAATTTGTCTTACAGAAACAGAACTAACGGTTTTATTGGAGCCAAATAGTACTTCTCAAGCTGATTTCTCGCATGCCGAATCAAACTTCTCAAACGTCGCTATAAAATTAAAATCAGAGACAGCGCTATTTTTGGGCTGTTTAGTCCCTTAGCCTTCTCACAACACTATTATTCAGTCTCCTGCAAGTTAAATAGAGACCAGCCAAAACCCAGTCAATTACACTTTCCAAAAATCTCAAACCTTCCCGCCCAGTATAGAGACGCAAAAATTTATCTGGAAACTTAACTTAGTAAAACCGAGGTAGGAAGTTTTGGGCGATTCGAGCGAGAGAGCACGCGCTCTCATTGAACAAAGTTTAAAGATGCCTATAGAAGAACTCAGAAAGAAACCTCCTGAAGAAATTTTGAAATTGATCAAAACGTTTGGTAAAGACAATGGTTTGCTTTTTCCGAGTAGAAAAGTTGATTATGGTCTTAACAGCGAAACTGACACTCTGAAGGCTTTATTGGTACACAGACCCGGACCCGAAGTGGAATTGGTGGATGAGAAAGATCCATGGAAATGGCTATATTATAAAAAGCCTGACCTCGATAAGGCGCTACCCGAATACGATGAGATGATTGAATTAATAAAGCGAGAAGCTGGAGCAGACACGATTTTTCTGCATGCCCCCAATGCGGAAGGCACTCTGATTTTTCCACCTAACCAATGGTTTCCAAGAGATCATGGTTTCATGACTCCTTACGGTGCAATCGTAGGAAACTCCGATCCACCGAGGGTCTATGAGGAATATTTCGTAATAAGGAAACTTCTCGCGCTCGACATCCCAGTAATATTTAAGGTCTATGGGGCTGGAAGAATGGAAAGTGGTGATGCCATCTACCTAGACGAGAAAACCCTGTTGCTTGGCCATAGCTATCGAACCAACCTCACGGGGTATGAACAAATCAAAGCCGTTCTAGAAGGCTTGGTCGTAGACCACGTTGTGGATGTACCAGTTCGCTCAGATTTTATGCATCTTGATGTGGCTTTCAACATAGCTTCAGAGACTGTAGTAGCGGTATGCCCAGAGGGAGTTCCAGAAGAATTTATCAATTTCGTTAAGAACAAAGGCTTTGATATGATTCGAGTCCCTGAACAGGAGTCCACTACTCTTGCAACCAATTGGTTGTGCTTAGCTCCTAGAAAAATACTTTTTATTGATGGTGAAGAAAGAATGAATATCTCTACTCGCAAAGAACTTGAGAAACGTGGTATAGATGTGATCAGCTGGAAAATGCCAGAGCTCATAGGTGGCGCTGGAGGACCGAGATGCTTGACAATGCCTCTATTAAGACGGAAAGATTAGCTTAGGGTGGAAAAATGAGAAAGTTATCCCAAAAAGACATCCTAACCGGCCAAGATTTAACTCAAAGAGATGTATGGTTGATTTTTGAAACTGCCAAAGAGATGAAACACGCGCACTACCGTGGTGAGAGACCTAAGCTTCTTGATGGAAAAAGTTTGGGGATGATTTTTGAGGAACCATCTACTAGAACAAGAGTTTCTTTTGAGGTTGCAATGAATCAGCTGGGTGGAGATGCCTTGTACCTTCGCCCAGGAGAACTCCATTTAGGCGGAAGAGAAACCGTGGGAGACACTGCTAGAGTCTTGAGCAGATACGTTGACGCCATAATGGCGAGACTCCTAAAACATGAAACACTAATTGAACTCGCAAAATACGCCACCGTCCCTGTAATAAACGGATTAACCGATTTGTTTCATCCTGTTCAAACTGTGAGCGATGTTTACACTATGTGGGAACGGTTTGGAGACTTAAATAAAATTAAGGTTGCTTTCCTCGGCGACGCCACCAATGTTGCAAATCCACTTTTGATCTTGACTTCAAAACTTGGAATTAACTTCACTTTCTGTAGTCCAAAAAAATATTGGCCTAAGGAACTTGTTATGGAAATGATTAAGGAGAATGTTAAAGAAACAGGTGTTGCTCCGACCCTAACTGAAAACATTGACGAAACGATCCGCGATGCGAATGTTGTCTACACAGACCTCTGGTGGTGGGTTGGTCAAGAGGCGGAGGCTGAGCGAAGAAGAAAAGCGTTCACTCCTTATCAAGTTAACACGAATCTTATGCGTAAAGCGGCTAAAAACGCGGTTTTCATGCACTGCCTCCCGGCTAGTCGCGGCATGGAAGTAACTGACGAAGTTATCGATGGCCCTCAATCAATAGTTTGGGATCAAGCTGAAAACAGACTTCATGTAGAGAAGGCAATACTAGTCCTGTTAATTGCCTAATTGGAATGCCGATGACGAGGAAGATATTATAGTAATACTAGAACGCCCCAGATTTTACGCGGTTTGTTGAAGGCGAAAGTGTTAAAACGCGTTCGACTATAAATGAATTATCTGTGCATACGTAGAGGGAAATGAAAGATGGCTGTATTTGCAAGAAAGGCGAGTGGATTAGCTAAACAAGCATCTCTATTCGACGCTTTTGCGCTTGGCTTTATGAACGGCGGCATTGGAGGCGGTTTATGGACCATGCATAGCTGGGGACTGTACACTTTCCCTGGAGGAAACATGGTGCTTGCATCAATTGTTACAATGTTTCTGACTGTTTGCGGCGTCTCGCTTGCTTGGGGAATCCTAGGAGGATCAATGCCGCGAAGCGGCGGAGACTATGTGTACAATTCTCGAATCGTTCATCCTGCGCTGGGAACAGCAACTAGCTGGGTCGAAGGGGTTTTCACTCAGCTTGCTTGGATGTGGCTGCTTGCTCCTTTCATTGCGAGTCCAGGAGTGTCTATACTCGGCGGTGCGCTAGGAGTGCCCTATGAAACAATTGCGTTCTTCGATGAACCAGCTGGCATATTTCTTGTGGCCACAATCGCGATGATAATAGGTTTTCTCATTATGTTGGCTGGACTCAAGTCTTATCTATGGGCACAGAAAATCTGCTTTGTCGTCGGAATGGCCGGAGTTGTCATAGGCTTGCTTCTGATAACTTTCACACCCACTCAAACATTCATAACGAGATGGGACACAGTAGCTGCTGAGTCCGGTTCTGCAAGTTATCAAGAAATGATCACGTATGGAGCAGACGCAGGCTATGCGCCCAGCGAATGGAATTGGACATCGACATTTGGAATGGTACCGAGTGTCACTTGGTCCGTTAGCTATGGTTTCTATATTGGATATATTGGTGGTGAAGTCAAGAGGCCGGAACGCAACATATTGATGGCTCAGCTACTCTCCGCTTTGGTACCAAGCATAATCTGTGCGTGGGCTGGATACGTTTTTCAAAATAATCTGGGGTACGAGTTTATGGGTGCTGTTGCCTATGCGGATAACGAAGGCCCAGATTGGTATGCTATGCCTTTCCCAGCGAATTGGGCTAACTTTGCGGCAATTCTTACAAACAATCCTATTCTTCAGTTCCTGATAGGCGCCCAGTTTATGCTCTTTAACTGGCTTTACCTGCCGATTTCCTTTATTGTCTTCACTAGAGTTCTATTTGCTCAAGCGTTGGACCAAATTGGACCACGTTGGTTCTTAGATCTCAACCCGCGATTTGGTTCACCAATAAAACTGTACACTTTGTTCTTCATACTCTCAGAGGCGTTTATAGCACTATATTGTTTCTTATATGGCGAACAGCTTGGAGGAATCTCGATAGAAGTCTTGGATGCCATAGCAGTATGGGCAATCATTGGAATCGCCTGCATGCTTTTCCCATTTGTCAAGAAAGTTAGACACATTTGGGACGCGTCACCCCATAGATGGACATCGGTTGCAGTATTAGCTGGGATTGTCAGCCTAATCCTCAGCGGCATAATGGTTTGGGCCTTCTATACTTCGCCAAACTTGGGATACAGTTTTGAATGGTCAATGGTATTCATAGCTGTAGCAATAGTGGCTATCCTTTGGTATTTCGGTTGGCGCTGGAAGCGGGCGAAGGAAGGAATCGACGTAACACTTGCATTCAAGGAACTGCCGCCAGAATAGCTAACCACAAAATCCACAAAGTCGACTTCCCCTTTTTTCTTCATAAAATTTATATAAAACCAAAAAGCTTAACCCCACAAGGACTGTGCAAAGATGACCACTACCAAATTTTTCTTTTCCACCGACGTTCACGGATCAGAAATGTGCATGAGGAAATTTATCAATGCCCTCAAAATCTATAACGTGAAAATGGGCATCTTACTTGGCGATCTTAGCGGTAAAATGATCAATCCCATCGTGAAACAGTCGGATGGGAGCTACACCTGCGATTTCATGGGACAGAATATAGTAGTCAAAACCGAGGAGGAGTTATCAGAATTACAGAGAAGAATCGGGCTGACCGGCAACTACCATCACGTCTTAACGACTGAAGAAGTGAAGGAGCTACTGGCCGAAGGAAAGACTATCGATGGTAGAATAGATGCACAGGTAAGGAAAATCCATTTGGGCGCGGGAAAAACAGAAGAGTTGTTTCGACGATTAGTGGTCGAGAGAATTAAGAACTGGGACAAACTTATCGAGGAGAGACTCAAAAACACCGGCATAAAGATGTTTATTGCTCCAGGTAATGACGATATTCTAGAAGTAGATAATGTTCTGGATAATTTCACATACGCGATCAATGCGGACAACAGAAAGGTTAGCATAAACGACCATGAGATGATAACCCTATCTTGGGCTAACCACACGCCATGGGATACCCCAAGAGAGTGCACTGAAGAGGAACTGGCAAAAAAAATCGATAAATTAACATCACAGATTGAAAACATGGAGAAAGCAATTTTCAACTTTCATATACCACCCTATGGCACAAGCTTAGACCAAGCGTATAAGCTGTCTAAGGATTTAGTGCCCTCCGTAAGCGAGATGATCAGCGCTGGTAGCGAGGCTGTCAGCAACGCCATAAAAGAACACCAGCCATTATTGGGACTTCACGGCCACATTCACGAGTCGAGAGGGACTCATAAAATAGGTAAGACAACGTGCGTCAACCCAGGAAGCGAATATTCAGAGGGAATATTACGCGGAGTTATTATTGCATTAGACGGAGAAAAAGTCAAAAACGTGCAGTTTACGTCTGGCTGAAGGAGGGGCTGCTTGTCAAAGTTCAGGCTACCCACCGAAATTCCTCTAGAAGAATATCCACCTCCATCAACCTTTATTGAAGAAGCAACTTCTTGTGTTAGAGAGGCGGCTGAGAAAAATATAACATTAAGGATAATGGGCGGTCTCGGAATCTATCTCCATTCCCAAGAATTTAAACAACTCTGGGAAAAACTCTCTAGGCTAGGAGAAAGAGTGTTCACAGACATTGACTTTGCAAGTTATGGAAAATTCCGTCAGAAATCGCTTGATTTCTTTACGAAACGAGGCTACAACATTGACAAAAGATTACAGATGTATTATGGTACAAAGAGGCACATATATTTTGGTGAAAAAGTCCCCATGGTAGAAGTCTTTTTTGATAAGTTAGAAATGAACCATACAATAAACTTCAGTAAACGACTTGAGACTGATTCTCCGACTATCCCACTCACAGAAATGTTGCTACAGAAGTTGCAGATGGTGAAAACCAACGAGAAAGACATCAAAGACGCCACAGTGTTACTAAGGGCTCACGACATCGGGAAAACAGATAACGAAATAATCAACCTCAATGCGCTAGTTCAAGCAGGACTACTTTCCGACTGGGGCTTTTACTACACAGTAGCAACTAATCTCAAAAAAATTATCGATTTTATTCCAACGTGCGCTGTGTTAAACGAGGACGATAGAAAAGTCATAGAGGACAGGGTAAACGAAATCATACACTTTTTGGAGGGGCAACCCAAAAGTTTAGGCTGGAAACTCAGAGCGAGTGTCGGAACTAAGAAGCAATGGTATAACAATGTGGAAGATTGGACGCTCTTTCGTGCACAAACTTGACCGTTGAAACTAGGAAGTACGTTTATGCCTAAACCGATGCAAAATAAACCAAAGGAAAAACTGGGTAATCTCTGCCAATTAATTTCAACTCTCGACAGTATAAGAGCCTTTAGACGCGTAGACCCGGAGCCTGTAAAAGAAAGTTTTCAGCGCGTCAAATCAGGTGAGCTTACACAAATGTGGAAAACGATCAGACACGACGTGGAGAAAATCGTTTATCTTCCTATTGAAATTCCAGGTCTGCCAAACTTGATGAGATTAGTCGCGCTTCTGAAACTCCTCACGCCCATACTTTCTATTCTTATGATGTTGGTTTTAGCATCTCATTCGCCTTATGCTAAACTTTTTCCCAGCGCACTTCGCGAGACTTTCGGTCACTGGGCCACCGTCCCAATAATGGTTTCTTTGTTCTCAGTTGCATTGATTTCTTACATAACTCTTGACCAGACTATCAGAAGAAGGGTGATAAAATATGAGAGAAACCATTCGGAAAAATTTAGCAGAGGAAGGGAACGCATTAAGAACACAATAGAAAAACTCGTAGTAAAACTTGCGGAAGAGCTAAAGCGCCACAGAGAAGATCCTAATAGGTATAAAATGGAACTCTTTTACAAATACGAAGGGCTAAAGGTCATCAAAGAAAGCAGAGGAAGAATTGTCAAGAGGAAATATTCTATCTACACAGTCATCTGCGCTGTTGAGCCTGATAGATAGTGGAAGCCCACGTACTTATCTAGCACAACTGAACCTACACAAAATTATAACAATTTTACGAGATTCTTGAACTTTAGAAAAATTTACATTCTCAAAGGTGTTTAAGTAGCTTCGAAAATAAGGAGTTAATGAGACGAGATGAAACGCCAAGATTTTCTCGCTGCGCCCGTGGCGCATATGGAACTTCAACCTAAAATGACCGTAAATCAACTTATACAACAGTTTGATAACTCAGGTTCTTTTGGCGCGGGTAGACTTGCATCCGCTTGTGACATCTTTGAAAGCATGGTTAAAGATGAACAATGCACTGTGTTCCTTGCTCTGGCTGGGGCGGTTGTGCCCGCAGGTCTGCGCACAGTGATAGCAGATCTAATGCGGAGGAGATTGATCGATGCGCTTGTGAGCACTGGCGCCAACATGGTTCATGACCTAATCGAAGCATTGGGCGGACATCACTATAAGGGACACTGGCTGATAGACGACTATCTGCTCTACAAGTATCACATATACCGTATCTACGACATCTTTGTTCCAGAAGATGACTACGTAAAAGCCGACTCAAAACTTGCAGAAATGTTTGATGACATTGCCGCGAAAAACAAAGGAAAGGCACTTTCCACAAACGAACTCATGAGAGAGATAGGGATGAGACTTAAAGACCCAACGTCTATAGTTAGGTCAGCTTATGAATCCAACGTTCCAATTTTTGTTCCAGCCTTGCGTGACTCGGAATTCGCCTTCATCCATAAAATCCACGAGCAACGGAACAAAAGTGGTAAGGCACTGGTTGTTGACGCTTTCAAAGAGGTCCCAAAAATGCTGGACATTATGGAACGTTCTCAACGTTTGGGCATGGTTGTCATAGGTGGCGGTGTTCCCCGCAACTCTGTCCAACACGCAGCGTTAATAGTGGGAAAAGGCCACGACTACGCTGTGGTAATCACCACGGATCGACCCGAACCTGGGGGGCTCTCCGGCTCAACCATAGAAGAGACAATAAGCTGGGGGAAGGTTAAAAGCAAAGCCCAAAAGACTATGGTTATAGGCGACGCCACGGTGCTATTTCCGTTAATGGTGGCTGCTGTTCTAGAACGCCTTGGAACAAAATTCCACAGAAAAGGAAACCCGTAAAAAGAGGGGAAACACCATGAAAAAACAGTCTGGGCCACAGAAGCGATATTGTGGAAACTGTCAATATCACAACTCTTATGACTATCCAGACCGAGTGTTCTGTTTCGTCAAATTTCAGAAACGAGACAACCCTATCCTTTCGGTTTTCGACCACTGCAACACATGGGAGCTCAACCCCCAAGAATGCTTCTGCCTCGAAGACGCGTTGAAAAAGAAAGAGAAGAAACGATGACTTACAAGGCAATGCTTCTGTCTGGACGTTGAGAAGGCAGAAGAAGCTTTAATTATTCAACCTCTTTTTTTCTTCGCCTTCTAACCCGCTTTTCCTTGGGTTTTTCCTCTTCCTCTTCAGGAGCTGGCGCTGGGGCTGGTGTTGGCGTTGGAGCAACTTCGGCTGTGGGTGGAGCTGGAGCTTCCTCAACTATTTGTGCAGCCTCTTCTTCTGGTGGTGGAAGGGTGGGCTCCGGTTTGGGTGCTGGTGCTTCTGGTATTTCTGGCACTTCTTGCACTTGCGCCGCTGCTGGCTCCGCAGGCACTTCTGGTACTGTTGGTGCTGGTGGTACTGGCATAGTGACTTTGGGTCTCACTGAATAGCCGATTGTAGCAAATATTATGCCCAAAACCAAGAATACAATCCACACCGTGATGCCTTCCGTTGTGCTTGGGTTCGGCAAATATGACGGAAAAGCGTATGCCAAAACAACTCCGGTTATAAGAAAGCATATTATGGCTATCAAGTATAAACCGTAATCTGATCTCATGTTATTACCCTCTCATTCTCCCTTGTTAGTTCGTATGTAACAACTTAAATAATTTTCTGACAATTTTGACGCGCCCGCCGATTGGTGAAGAGATTGTTTTAACCTTAGTTAACATTTTCGATGCCTCAACACGCCAAATTGTGTAATTTTGCTCTCTAGCACGTTGGCTGTTTCTTTACATTGTTATGTGATGGAGAAGTTTAACTTTAAAGATAGAGGCTTGTAAAAAACATAACAAGAGATAAGTTGTGCATATTCAGAGCGGGTGTATAAGGAAAAAAGGGAGATTTAGTGGATTTAACTTATTTCTTACATTGTTTTTTTCTTTTCGCCCTTTTTCTTCTTTCCTTTGGCACCTTTAGACACTATTACAACCTCAACCTAATAATTCTCAACGATTTCCATTTAAAATTTTCTATAAAATTTGAGATTTTGGCACCGGTTAAAAAGCTATTCAAAAATGGCTTCTTATAATAAATTAGACGTTTTTAATCTAATTGTGGAAAAGAGATACAAAATGGCGAATACTTAGGCTCGTTTGGCATTGAGCCATTCGGTTATTTTTGTTTCTGCTTTAATCTCAAATTTGATGCCCATAGGTTTGAAAGGTTTGGTTCAGCGCCGTCGTCAGGTTTCGTATGTAGTCGTTAACGTTTATTTCTGAAATATTCTGCACAGCCTCTGTTGGCTTAACCGTGAACTGTCTTCCTTTGTAAGTGAAAGGTTTAACCTTGATGAAGGAGACAGCGTCTCGCGGCTTGATATCCTTGCCCAAGTCGATGAGTTGGGCGGCACATTGATAGGGTTGAGGCAAAACCTTTGATTGAAGTTTTTCTCTTGGATCGTGATACAAGTTTACGGAGTATACTAGGTCTTTGAGTTCAATCTTTCTTTCTTTTAGATCTTGGACGGCGCCCTGAACTATTGCAAGTATCTTTGCCTTTGCCTGTTCGTATTCTTCTGCGTTTTTGACGCGGCTTAATTCTTTGACGCAGGCTTTGAACACGTTTTGTATGAAGTTTGGCGCGTTGGATTTTATAGCTGTCAGCCCCTTCAGGTCGGGTGTGCCGTCGGGTAAAATGCCGAAGTAGGCCTTCTTAGCCTTAGACATTACACACAGTGAGTATTGTTTCTCCACCGCCAAGTCTAGGCGAAGCTTTTCCTTAACCGTCTTAATCAGCCACTCCACTCTTTTCATGGGCGCGTTTTCCAAAAAGATGGAGTCTGTGTCTCCGTAGATTGGATGCAAGCCATTCTGTTCGGCTATGTTCCATGTGGTTTGAAGTGCCCATCGTCCATAGCCGGTTATGGATTCAGCCAACGGTGGACAAGCCAAACCGTGGATGCGTACAGAAACTCCATAGCTGGAAACTGTAATCAGTTTAAGCAGCTGAGCTGTGATTTCCGCTTTGTGGCGTTCGGTTTGCGAGAGCGAATTGTCTTTGGAAAGCGGTTTAAACCAGTGTATGCGCAGGTCTTTTAAAGCTCCAATAAGCGCAGAGAGGAAACCTCTCCTCTTCACACACACGTGATGCCCTACTTCAGAAACTCTGTTTGTTTTGCACTCTTCGTGGGCGCAGTCAACCGTTTCGTAAGACAGATTGTAACTGTCGATACAGCTTGGGTATAGGCTTTCAAAGTCGGCGACAACCGTGTTAAAGTAGACGCCGCTCTTCGGTGTGATGGTTAGAGCGCCGGGAACCGCGTGGGTTTCTAATCCTTTGCGCAACTCTCTAGATGTGGGAATCAAAATGTTGTTTTTGCGCAGATACGCATACGTCATAGACTTTATCCAGTCGCTCACACTTCGACTTGAATAGGTTTGGGAAACAGGCAGGTTTACGATCCTAGACAGCGTAAAAGCCCAATGGTATCTTTCAGGATTGATTTCGCCTCTCACGCCCAACATTTCAGCCGTAATTGAAGGTGTGAGCTGATGTAGCAAACAGAACCAGTGTTCGAGTTGGCTAAACTTTGACGAGTCGCTATCCCTCAAGTTTCCAAAAACTTGTTCAAATTTTGCCCTCAAGTTTTCTGGAAAATTCAAAACGGGCACAAAACGATTGTCCTGCATCATCACGTGTTGAGCGCCAAAAATCAAGCTGTGGTCATAGGCATAACTGTGCGAGAACTCGATTTCGCTCTCCCAAATGGTTTCAAACTTTTTCATGGCTTTGTTGACAAACTCGGGCTTGTACACGTTGACTTTGGCAACTTCCCTTGCCTCATTAGTGTATAAGTCGATTTTCTTGGCAACTTCAACCTCGCCGTAAAGACTGCGCACGGTTTGTTCGTCTCGTTGGTTGAGCGGATACGGAAGGAAGAAATAGGGTTTGTAAGTGTTGTCAACCGCTTCTTTTAAGGAGTCGTATGATGGGTTATAAAATCGTAGTTTCACTGCGTTGCCTGTGGTTATAGCGTCTATGAGGTACCAAATGTCCAAACACTTTTCCCTGTGCCTAATTGTTTCTTTATTTCGTTTGTCTCCTCGGGTGAGAGTGGTCTGGGATAGTTGTACATGGGTCCGCTGGGGCGCTCATTGTAATATGGACGATTGCAATGGGGGCAGCCTGAAGTATAAAACGGGTTACCGCTTTCAATTGTTTTCTCCAATTTCTGCATTGGAACGCCGAAATCAACAACGCTTCCATTTTCATTGAACTTCATGCTTTTAAAACATGCTTTCCCATGAACAATAAGATGGCGGGCCAACTGAATCCGCCTATAAGATTCGATTGATGGTTGAGGCAAAGTTTCCAGTGTTGTTCCAGGGATTGGCGTAAAGGCGAATAGGCTGGGATAAACGCCAACGTCAACGCACCATTGGATGGCTTCAATCATTTCTTGTTCGGTTTCTCCCAAACCCGCAATTAGATGCGTGTAGACGGCGTTTCTGCCAAAAACATTTACGGCTTTTTCAAGGGCTTGGAGTTGGTTCTCCCACGTGTAGGGGCTCTGGGTTAAAATGCCTTTGACCTTGTCAAACAGTTTCCTTGTAGCGGCATCCAACGCTATGCTGATTCGGTCAACTCCAGCCTTCGCGAGTTTTTGCATCTGCGCATGGCTAAGTGGTTGGCACGACACAGATATCGGTATTTTGGCGCTGGACTTAATTGCCACCGTTAGATTCAAAATGTCGTTGAAGGCTTCTAGGTAGTTTAATGTTTGGATGCAGACCCGCTTAATCTTATTCTTCTCGGTTGCAACGCCGACCTTTGATATCACTTGATCGGTTGGAAATGTAGGCCATGTTACGCGGGAGAGCATGTCTGCACGGCTGGTGCTGGTTCTGGCTTGTGGGCAAAAGCCACAGTTTGCTTGACACTTACTTTCACGGTGCGTGAGCAAGTAAACCGTGGTCGGTTCAGCGTCTATCTTGCCCTTTAACAATTCAAGCACTATTGCTGAACCAGCCGAGACTCGGATCTTTTGGGGCAAGATAATTTCCTTAACGTTCATTAATCAGCCTCGTTAGACATGTAACTGCGCATATCTTTTAGACAACTGCTTATTATTTCCAGTGTATTAAGGCGTACGCATTCTTTTCTAACTGGGATGGCAAGGTCTTCTACGAAAGTGTTTACACGCAGAGTTCTATTGTGGAAACCTTCCCATAATCTCATCGACATCTATTCTTCTCTTGAGAAAATATTCAGTTGCTCCTATGCTCACATATTGTGGACCAAATATTAACATGGCTTTTCCTTGCCCTAGTGAGAGGAGAACTTTTGGAAAATCTGTTGGATAGTTTATAATGTGACTGATGCTTGGTTTTTCGCCGTTGGCAATTAACCTTATATTTTTAGCAACAGTTTTTGCTTGTTCCAAAGCTTCGCCAGCCATCTTCATGGCCTCTTTTTCATGAATTTTTACATGGGACAAGTCTCCAATTGCAAAAGAATCTTCTTTTCCCTTGATCAGGAGACTTTCGTCAACGCTAATGTATCCTCTGTAGATCTCTGCACCAACAGTCTTGGATGCAACTTTAGAACTTGTGATTCCAGCTGTCCAAATTGTTAAGTCAGTTTCAATATTGCGTCCATCATCAAGAATTAGTTTTTCCTTTTCTATTTGTTTTACCCCTTTGCCCAATATGATTTTTACTCCTTTGGAAGTGAAATGTTCAAATGCGATTTTTTTAGCTGATTCATTGTTGTACGCTGGAATTACAGAATTCATTTTCTCCACTAAGGTAACGTTGACCTTTTTGTTAATAGTCTTGAAAAGATCGAGTGTTTCAGCTGCAACCTCGAGACCTACGAAGCCAGCTCCGGCTATCACAATGTTCGGATTTTCTAAATTCAGTTGCCTCAGTTTTTCATTCATGGTTTTAAAACTCTGAAGGCTGTATGCTGTGAACGCCAAGTTTGCTCCACCCACATTGAAAAAGTTAGGCTGCGACCCTGTCGCTATAACTAGTATGTCATAATCTTTTTCTTTGTTGTCTACTTTCACTTTTTTCTCATTTAGGTCTATATTTTCTACGTTGCCATTTGTTAATGCGAAGTTCCAATAGGTAGAAAGTTCCTTAAGACCATATTTCAGTTCCTCGCCCTTCATTTTTTCACTTATTATCTCTGTTCCGATTATTATGTTTTCAAAGTGTGTTCTGTTAGAAATCAATTCAATTTCTATATTTCTTACTCCTCTGAGCATTAATTGTCTTATAACTTCGGTTCCTCCATATCCTCCGCCTACAACAACTACTTTCATCTTGCACACCTTTCATTCACATTGTATTTTTACGAGTTAAAAATTTTCATGACGATTATGGCTAGATGTGCGCGTAATGTCTTCGCAAATTGCCTTATTTGATGATAGCTTCTGAAGCTTTAACCTCATTGAAGTCTTATCCGTGCGTTTCTGTGTGTATTTTTATTTCTGCAAACATCTCTCTTTTTGCTTTGCATATTGGGCAGACGTATGGGGGATCTTCGCGAAAGGCGACGTAGCCGCATTGTTTGCAGTACCATAATTTCAGTTTAATCTCAGAAACTGTTTTGGAAACCAAGATTGCTGCTCCAAGGGGTTTTTCGGTCGGAGTTTCTACAGCTGTTCCGTAAGCTCTGACTTGTTTTTCTGTCGGTCTGCGTTCAGGTATTGGTTCTATCGTGGTTTTGCCTTCATAAACGTCTTTCCTGACGTAGAGCGTGCAATAACAGTATCCGTATTCTAAAACATCCGGATCTCGATAGTCGCAAGGACAAATTATGTCTCTGTCGAACTCAAACTTTCCCGAAGCGAGTCTACAGGGGCATGAAGGATACCCGTAGCGTTCTTCATTTTGCCTGAGTCCCTCAAGAAGGGCTCTGAGAAATTCGGGGTTTGGATTCAGGTAGTAGCTGTGGGTCTTGGCGTCGTTTTCCGCCCTTTGCTGAATTTCTTCCAAAGTTATCAATTTTCTAAAGCCTTCTTTATTTTGTCTTTATGAAATCCATTGATGAGAATTTTGTCGTCTATAATTATTGTGGGATAGCTGAGTTCCCCTCCCCTTTTTAAGATGTCAGCTTTAATTTTCTCTCGGTCTTCATAATTGCAAAGGTCTACATCAATGTACTCGTATTCTACACTGTTATCTTTCAAAAATTGCTTTGCCATTTTACACCATGCGCATGTGCTTATTGCGTACATTAGAACCGCATGTTTCCTATTCGGACCCTCAACCTTAACCGATTTCATTTTCTCACTTTTCGTTAGAGGCAAGTGACACTCTATTTGTTATTAAATCTTCCCGCATGCGCTTCGCGAAGGACATTGAGTGAGGGCGGTATGGTCCCGGTGATCTATTTGTAGTGGTTTAATTACTTAATTGCTTCAATATGCTGGTTAATTTGAGGTAGACGCAAGCAAATTATAGTTAAAATACAAAGACTAGTTAATTGAAAACGAATAGACCCTGATCCATATGAACGCCGAGACAGTATGGCAAATGCCAAACGAAGAGCTTGCTAGCATGATTGAGAGAGGATTTTTTCGCAGTAGGCAGAGGAAAATCCGTTTTTACGCGCCGAGTTTTATGTATTATAAGACTGGTCGTTTCTGTTCTTCACCTATGGCTTTTCCTTCCATCTCGGTGACTGGGTCTTTCTGTGCTCTCAAGTGCAAGCATTGTGGCGGAAAGGTTTTGAACACGATGTTGCCAGCGCTTTCACCTCAACGTTTGGTGGAAGTGTGCACTGACCTAAAGCGTAAGGGCGCGGTGGGCTGTCTCATAAGCGGCGGTTGCTTGCCTGATGGTTCTATTCCCTTAGGTGGATTCGTGGACGCTATTGCCAGAGTGAAACGAGATTTGGGTTTAACCGTGGTTGTGCACACTGGTGTGATCGATTTTGATGTGGCTAAGCGGTTGGGGGAGGCAGGTGTAGATGCTGCCCTCATTGATATAATTGGTTCTGATGAAACGATACGGGAGGTTTATCAATTAAACGTGAGTGTGGCTGATTATGACAGGTCGTTGTCGGCTTTGCATGAGTCTGGTGTTCCTTTGGTGCCTCATGTGCTTGTTGGGCTTCACTATGGCAAACTTTTAGGTGAGTTTCAAGCGTTGCAGATGGTTTCGAAGTATTCGCCTTCAGCCGTCATAATCATAGCGTTGATGCCTATTCACGGTACGCTTATGGAAGACGCTGCGCCTCCATCGCCGGTGGATGTGGCTAAAGTGTTGGTTATGGCGAGGCTTATGTTGCCCGATACGCCGTTGGTTCTCGGGTGTATGAGACCGAAGGGCGAGCATAAGGCTGAAACTGATGTGTTAGCGGTGAAAGCTGGAGTCAACGCTATAGCCTTTCCAACGGAGCAAGCTATGCGATTGGCTGAATCTTTTGGGCTTGAGTCTTCTTTTTCTTCTCTTTGCTGTTCCCAAATATTTGAGGATATAAAGCAGGATTTTTGGAAGTCTTAGAAACCTGCGATTAGGGATTCTGTGGATAATACACCGCTGACTGCTCTTATTTTGTCGATGATTATGCGGGATAAATCTTCCATGTTGGCTGCTTCAACTTGCACAAGAAGGCCATATTGTCCGAAGGTGCCGTAGATGTTGACCACGCCTTTTATCTTGCCTATTTCCTCTTTGGCTGACTTTGCAAAGTTGAGTTGTTCGCCTGTGCCAACTTTGACTAAAACGAAAGCCTGTAGCATGTGGAAAGCCCTCTTTCTGTTAATCAATAAAATCTGTGGAATTTAACCTCTGAAGGAAAGATAGCTTTCAATTTTACCCTGGTGCTAATTGAAGCGTGTTATTAATTTGCCGCTAGTTCAGTTAATAATAACAAGCAACATCTTTCAATTCTACCCTAATCCTATTCAAACTTTTGTTTAGGCTCATGGGTTAATAAGGCCTACTCCCTCCCCCTAGGTTTTTCTGCATTGAATTTCTAACTTTTTGAAGCGATTCGATATCATTTATATGCTCTATGAATAGTCTGCGGTTCACTTTCGTCTTCTAACTAGGTAGGTGAGATTCATGACTAGAGACAAGCCGACGAGCACGCCTTCCAAAAAATCTGTAACCGAGAACCCTGCGTATTCAAAGTGCAAAAATAGTCCAATCAGAATTCCTACAGCCATAGACAACATGCCTATTGACAAAATAGTTTCATCTTTAAGCTGCATTTTCTTCACCTCGCCTACAAACATGCGCTGCTGTTAGCATCTATCTGAAAATAAACTTTCCTATGTGCACAGAATTTCTATTGTGTATGGGATAGAATTTCTATGCCCCCCGGGAAATAGACTACGTTTCGGCTTGAATGAGGCAGAAAAGGCTAAAGTGAATCGTGCCTCGAGGGCTCGGCACGATTCAACGGTAGAAAAGAGGCTGAGATTCTACTAGTTCTTATCCATTCAAAGACTTCTTTCTTAACCATGAGTGGTGATGGCAAAAAGAGCAAGAAAAAGGTATGAGTTTGTGCTGGTTAAATGTGTTTTCCGTAGTTTGCTCCGAAGATGCTTAGGTCGACGGGACCAACATAGCCGTCAGTGTCCAGGTCAGCGAAGGGATTGTAGAGGGGGTCTTTACTATGTTTTCCATAGTATGCTTTGAACATGGTTAGGTCGTTAGGGCCAACTTGCGCATCACCGTCAAAGTTGCCTTCGAACAATACTCTAATAGTATCAGAGCCTTTAAACAATGTTCCATCAGTGAGGTTTCCTGTTATTGTTAAGGTTACGTTGCCAAATTTCATTTCTTGAAGATGGCAGATGTATGACGCCAACTCTTCCCTGTTGAACTTCACCATCAAGTCTGGAACTCCATCGCTGTCATAGTCTCCGAAAGCTATACGTCTTGGTTCTGCAAGGATAGTATCGTTGAGCATGATATTGGAAAAATCAATGTCGCTTACGTTATAGCCATCTGGAAGCTCAATATAGGCAGTAATCCATTTGCCTTTACTTTTCAAGTTTAATGTATCAGGGTCAATATCAACGGTAGCCTTAACAGCTGTTGGAGTCGGTGCCAACTCTTTTATTATTACAAGTGCAGGATGTTTGTACGTGAAGTATAGGAACGCATGCGTAGTATTTGAGATGGGAAGTTCATTTACATTAACCACTTGATTGCTAACTACAGTGTAAGGTCCTTTCATCAAAGCTCTGGGAATCATAATCCTGCAAAAACCAACAGTATCCTTTGGTCCCAAAGCAATGAAAAATATTTCCTTCTCCAATTCCCCTGTGGTAATGTTCACTATTGCATATCCCCAACGGAAATCATGTATAGTGGAATTACATATGGCGGTCATTCCACCCCAATAAGTGAAATCATAGAACATTCCCATCAATGGGTAGCTGTCTTGATTATTTTCATCAACAGTGTATCCCACATCCCCTATTCCATCACTACCTGTCTCGTTCTGATAAGGCCCACTAAACAAGTCAACACCAGCATAGTCACTCCAATAGTTCCCGCCAGAAGGATAACCATCATCCCAAACATTTGTCGAATTGTACGTACTCACTTGCTTAGTGTTGTTAATGAAGTTATTATGATATATAATGTTGTCAGAAGACCCATGGAGCCTGATGCCACAGTAGTTGTTTGATGTTATGTTGTTTCCGCTGACGCTGTTGTTGGAAGATTGACTGAGGTCGACGCCGACCCAGTTGTTTGTTATGTAATTTCTTGAGAGAGAATTGTTGTGGGAAAGGAAGAGACAGATGCCATAATCGATACTTTTTATGTTATTTCCTGACATGCTGTTGTTTGAAGAAATTTGAAGAAAGATGCCATACACGTTGTTTGTTATGTTGTTTTTTGAGATAGAGTTGTTAGAAGACTTAATAAGCCCGATGCCTCTACCGTTGTTTATTATGGTGTTATCAGTAAGGGCGTTGTTGTAGGAGAAGTAGAGCTGGATTCCCCCCAAGCCGTTATTTGAAACATTATTACCCGCAAGAACATTATTATTGGAGTGGGAGACCAGTAATATTCCTCCGCCCAGTAGGTTATCTAAGATGGAATTGCCTGTAAACGTGTTGTTGCAGGATTGATCGACAACAATTCCAACTTTGTTGTTTGAGACCCTGTTACCAGAAAGAACGTTATTACTGGAATCCCTAAGCCAAATTCCACGGTGGTAATTTGAAGAAACAGTGCTACCAGTAAGGATGTTGCTGCTGGAATAAATGAGCTGGATTCCCCAAGTATTGTTTGAAACAGTTAGGTTCTCCATCCTGGAGTTTATAGTGTTCCAGAGAAATACTCCATTCCCATTTTTAGTTAAGATTGCATCTTTAATGGTTATGTTGTTACAGTTGATTAGGTAGATGGTGCCAGCGTTTCTCTGTGCGTCAATAACAGCATTAGTTACACCTATCAGATAATAGATGGACTTGCCATCAACCGTGTTGCTTGCATCCACATAATTCATAAAATGTTCTAAATAATCGCCACTAACGTCAAAATTGACAGCTTTGTTTGAGGAAGCCTCGTTACCAGAGAGACTGTTATTGCTGGAAGAGCCGAGTATGATTCCTTCACCGTTTAAAGAAAAGATGTTACTAGAAAGGATGTTATTGTTGGAGCCGCTAAGCCAGATTCCACGGTCACCGTTTGAGGAAACGTTGTTATAAGCAAGAGTGTTGTTATCGGAATCACTGAGCAAGATTCCTATGTCCTTGTTAAATGAAACAATGTTACCAATAAGGGCATTGTTGTGGGAATAGTATAGAGAGATTCCATAGTAGTTGTTTGTTACGATGTTGTGACTCACGTTGTTGCCGCTTGAACCTACATAGAGACCACTGGCTCCAAATCCACTATTTCGTATGGTGAAGCCACTAATGCTGACGCTAGGGAAGACAGTGGCCTCTACTTGAACCACTGTTCCGGCGCCGTTCCCATCAATAATTGTAGTGCTTCTGTCTTCCCCTATGAGTAAAACTTTCCTGCCCACAATCAAACGCTCATAGTAAGTTCCTTTTTTCACATATATGGTGTCTCCCAGGTTTGCTGCGTTTATGGCTTCTTGTATTTTATGGAAATCTGCTGGGCCGTCATCATCCACAGTCCATGTTCTGGGCTCTGGCTCCGGTCCCACTATGTTTTTGAAGTAGCCGTGGCCTATGTGGTCGGGTTGTGATTCAGCGTCGATGATATGATAGTAGTTTCCCGCTGAGTCTCCTTCAAGTTTGGTTTTGGATCCAAGGGTTATGTTAGAGGTTCCATAACTCTTGACTCTGAAGGTCACATGAGCCAGTGTTCCTGGTCCAGACGTTGTGGGTGGAGGTGGAGAAATGTAGAAGAAGAAGGCGACTGTCAATGACAAATAGCCTGCGTTATTATCGAATTTTCCTGCTATGAATGTTGCGCTGGGGTCTTTTACTGTTGTGATGAGGTCGCCGTTGCGAACTTCAACACCCTCCAGAACAGCTGGGTTAAAGGTTAAGCTGAACTGCCAAGCCCAAACGTCGCTTTCAGCATAGTCAGTGTGTATCGAGATTGTGTAGTTCATGCCCACAGTAATTGTTGGATCCAGAGTTTTTTCCGGCGCAACCGCAATGTAGGGAGATACTGGGACAGCGTAAACCAGTTCGATATTAAATGTCAACGTTAACATGCTTGCTAATAGTAATGTTAGCATTATTCCCGATGCTGCTTTCTTTTCCAATTTTAATTCTCTCTTCTGAACTGATAAACTACTTGATGAACAAACATTTACACCTTGTGGAGAAATTTTCTATAGAGAATCTCCAGAGCCTAAGGTTAAGGTTATGATTCCTATGTATGAACCTTTAGAAACATCAAAATGTGAGATTGTTGTAGTAAGATTATAGCAGAACCAAAAATTAACGAAAAAGAAGAGTGTCTTTAGTGTATGTTATGAAGTTATGCAATGGAGAGTTCTGATATGGTTCACAATTTAGACGAAATTAATAAGAAGATAAGAAGGCTAAGAACATTTTTGGCGAAAGAAGATTTGCAAATTGAAGATGGTAAAGTTAGGGACGCTTTGACTAAACTCTTAGAACTAAAGGAGATTATTGGGAATATTGACATGGACATTCATTTTCTAACTTCCTATATGGCTAATTCCTTTTTGAAAAAGAAACACGGCTTAACAATTGACCTGAGCAAAGCCGTAGGCAGTTCAGGTTTGGATATAGATTTAGAGGAAATTGTAGGCGAAATAAAAACGACAATTCCTTATCATGAAAATGACTTCGGAGCACAACAGAAAGATAGTATAAGAAAGGACTTGGAACGATTAGAAGAAAACAAGAAGAAGCACAAGTATTTCTTTGTGATAGATAGCAAAACTGAAAGCATATTGAAACGAAAGTATAGCGAGCATTATCCTTCTGTTGAAATTGTCAATCTACTAAGAGAGAATTGAATCAGAGAAAAAGAAAAAAAGAGATTAGGGTTTTTCAGTCGGTTCTTCGTAGCCTACGAAACGCATTAACTTCATTATCATTTCTCTGTTCTGTTCGATTTTTATGCCTAAGTCTTGTTTGAGTTCTTGATAGTATTCTCTGAATGCTTTGTTTGTGTGTGTATAGAATTTCTATCCAACCAACTATCAACGATTGTGAAGGAAAGTGCTTAGTATAGAGCGTGCGCTTGATTCCTGTGCGCGCAAAACAAGGTGGGGTCTGTCCAAAGGCTCCGACTGATTGATTGAGCTTGTTCTATTTACTCGCCTTGCGTAAATAGCAAATAGTGACTTATCGCTCCAGGATTTCCAGCAGCAGAATAGCTATAGAGAGCCCAGCCTCTTTCTTGCCATTCTTCGATTGTTCCACCGACGTCTTTATGGTGCCTAACTTCCACGCATTTCCATTTCATCTTAATCTTTTTCTTCTTTCGCTTCAAATACATGTATGCAGCAGCGGCGCCTCCTGCCGAACCCATCTCCTCACCTCCCTCGTTCTCTTAGGAGTAACATTTCCAGTTTCGTCAATGAGGAACTTAACTGTTTGTGAGCCTCTTGGCGCTGGTTCTTGTCCAATCGCAAAATCCTTTCTGGGTCAACAAGCCTTGAGAAGGAGGAGGGATAGAATTTCCATTCAACCAACCAACGTCATTTTTGTGTGTGTGCGTTAAATTTTAATCCAAACCAGCCAACTGAATAATGTGGGTGTACTTCATGGTCAATATAGCTCTCCTCGTGATCGACATGCAGTTAGGCAACTTCGAATCCAACCCCGTGTACATGGCAAATAAACTTTTGACAAAGACGAAGAGTCTCATTCAAAAGGCTCGTGCCTCGCATGTTCCCATCATTTACATTCAAAACAATGGCAGAAAAGGTGATCCTGACGAATATGGTTCGAATGGATGGAAGATACATCCTACGATTGCGCCTATCAAAGGAGAGTTTCTGATCCAGAAGAAGACGCCAGACGCATTCCACGAAACTAATCTTTACGAGGAATTGAAGTCAAGAAAAATAACACATATAGTAATCGTCGGCCTTCAGACCGAATATTGTATTGACACGACTTGCAGACGAGCATTCTCACTCGGCTATAATGTCACTTTAGTCAAGGACACGCACAGCACTTGGGGCACACCAATTCTAAGCGCTACGCAAATTATTGAACATCACAACAGTGTTCTAAGCGGATTCTTTGTCACCCTGAAAGATGAGAAAGAAATCATTTTCTAACATAACGCTTTTTTCCTTAATGGTTGGTTGGATAGAAATTCTATCCTCTCTCTATAATCCTCAGATTCACATTCTTGCCTTCAAGCAACTCAGTTCACGAATCCACAGTTCCTTTCGGTTCAGCTATAGTTTTCCCATCGTAGTCTCGGTTGTTTGAATGGAAATTGGCACGCGCGCCCCCCAACGCGCCCAAAAAAAGACGTAACGAATCTACACGCATTTCTCATGCGCTTCAGAGTCAGGTTTTTCCGTACTTCCCGTATAGCACTATCCCTAACATCAGTACAATCATACTGTAGATTGTTACAACCAAAATGTCAAGCAGTATTGTGGGGCTCGTCACAGGCGCACCTCTCAAAAGAAGCGATGTCAGCGCATCGGTCACGTAATAGC
>Ga0315310_10000191_pt1 | contig 41073 bp, 44 predicted proteins | sample TDP5_MG_FD_203630 | JGI IMG/M metagenome (GOLD analysis project Ga0315310, IMG submission 203630) | Freshwater sediment microbial communities from Lake Towuti, South Sulawesi, Indonesia - TDP5 | ecosystem: Environmental > Aquatic > Freshwater > Lake > Sediment | place: Indonesia: South Sulawesi...
GGCATGGATGCAACGTTTCACCATATCATCGACTTTCTAATGTTTAAAATAGCTGATGTAGTTCACTAGGAAATAGGGGGGGAGGGTTCTCAACGAGCAAAAAAGCTGTTAGTGTGAGTTCCCCAAACATTTATAAGCTAGGAAATGTTCCAACATCACTTGGAAATGGCGGGGGTTTGAATATTTCACACCCAGCTATGAAACGGGGGCTAGTGGAGAGCACAAGGATATTCAAGGACAGTTCAATATTGAGCACGGATCTCCACGATTACATGCCACAACGCGTGTATGGGAGAGACAAGCAGTTGAATTTGATATTTTTGGCGTTCAGACCAGTACTTGATACGTTTGAGAGCGATGGGAAAATTTCTGCTCCGGTAAACCTACAACTAGTCGGCATGGCTGGCACAGGTAAGACAGTCTGCATCAGCTGGGTAATTGAAAAGGAGGTTAAGCCGCTAGCGGAGGACAAAGGGCTACCCCTACGCATTGCAATAGTTAACTGTCGAGAGGAGAAGACGGAGCACGGGATCTATACTGCGATCGGTTGTGCAATAGAAAAAGAGTTTAAGCACAGGGGCTTCTCAGCCATAGATCTCTGGAGAGGAATCCAGGATGCTTTGAACAAACAAAGAGCGATTCTTGTGGTCATCTTAGATGAGGCAGATATGCTAGAACCAAATTTAAAGGACAAGCTTCTATACACTCTATCCAGACCTGGATTGAAATCCGGAAAGCTCAGTTTCTTCTTAATTGGCACGAACGAGGAAGGAGTGGCCGATGGGTTGTCAGCGCGGACAAAAAGTTCGGTTGGTAATCCAAAGCTGATAATCTTTGAGCCATATTCCGCTTCCGTTCTTCGAATGATTTTAGAAGATAGGGTAACAGCGTTCTGCAATGGCGCCGTGTCGGAGGAGGTAATTGAACGTTGTGCAAGGTATGCGGCGGATGAGGGTGATGCGCGCAAAGCGCTCGATTTATTGCGTCTGGCCGGACAAGCCGCCGTCGACGAAGGATGCGAGAGGGTGCTGGTAAGGCATGTGGAAAGCGCAGTTACTATGTTAGAAATGGACAGCTGGAGAAGGCAGTGCGAACGGCTTCCCCTGACATTTGCGCTCATAGTCTATTCAGTTGCGGCGATGCGGAATTTCGGGGTGAATCCCGAAAAGATACGCGTGAAAAACATCCACGCGCTGTATACGAGGATCTCAAGAGAATTGAGTGTTTCGGATAGGATAATAATAACCCGCCGACGCATGAACGACATTTTACACAGTAGAATTTGCCCGTCAGGGTTTTTAGACAAAGAGGAGATTGGACGTTGGGGCGGTGCCTTCACCTTTGATGTTACCATCGATCCAACCCAAGCATACCTCGCGAGCAAGCAGGCGATCAAAGATAAGCTCCGAAAAGTCATTTCAGACAGCAGTATAGGCTCACTAATAAAGGAAATTGTAGGGTAAAAAGTGAGGTGATGTATTTGAAAGTACCCAGAACGGAGGGAGACCTACCGTACGCTCCGATGGTCCGTTTAATCAAGAAAGCTGGGGCAAAGAGGGTTAGCGAGGGTGCGGCAAAGGTACTGGCGGAGATCCTCGAGGCGGAAGGTAAAAATATCGCTGTTAGGGCAGGGGAGTTCGCCGAGCACACGGGGCGCAGGACTATTCGAGAAGTAGATATCAGGCTGGCTGCGAGAGAGCGATAGGCGGGGCATAGATTATCAACCGCCCACCCGGTTCGAGCCACACAATCCTTGCTTCAAGCCATGTAATCTTTGCATCGGTTACTTCTGGCACTTCACTCACTTTATCAGATATATCCAGCCTTCTTGAGTTTTAACTTCGCCCTAAGGTTAATTTTCCAGTGATACACTATGCCTCCCCGACCAATCCCCTTCTCTGACAATCGGCTGACATAACCTCCATACATTAATGAATACAGTTGCTTCATAACAGCGGTCCTAGATTTCTTGGTAAGAGTCACTAGTTCATTAGCCGACATCTCAGTTGGGGCATTTCCGAGGATCTTTAAAATTTGCATACGAGTAGTCAAAACAAAATCACCTTAAGGTGGTTTAGTCTGGGAAATGCTTGGGAGAGCTGGGAAGAATACATCCTTGAACATCCCAGCGCCTATTTTCCCTTCAGACGTTTTTTCAGAGACTCGATTTCACTCTCGATTTTCGTTAGCCGGCGCTCGATCTGCACGGCAGCGATGGGAGCCTCAGTGGGTAATGGAGCATACTTTTTCAGCTCGGGACCAAACGCCTTTCTTATCGAAGTGTCCGTTGGATGCGGAACCTTTTGCCTGGCAACCTCGGCTCCATCGACGAGCAGAGCAACATCCTCACCAACAACCTCAGCCCGCACCCTATCGTTGAAGTATATCCGCTTCATCCTCTCACTTTACTAATTTTCTCTTGAGCTTATTAAGTTCTCCATCGTGCTCGAGGACCGACTCAAGCTTCTCCACATCTATAAAACCACTTGGTACATGTGCTGAGGGGCCAACATACTTCCACGATAGGTTTTTCTCTGTTATGTCGTTATTCAACGATGAAGTGCACAACGCACATCCATTAACGCACATCATTACTCCTCTCGCCCAGCGGTTATCCCGACGACCGTTGTTACTTTACCCCCCTCTATTTTTAAGTTCTCGTGAGCAAATAGACTTTCGATAAGCGAGAACAGCTCTCTAAAGCTGGTCTGTAGAGTAGTCCACATCTTATCAGTTGGAACCTCGCTTGGGAGAGAGCCAATGCAAGCACCCATTGCCTGCAATATCTCGCGGTATCTTTGGTATATTGCATCTTTATTTGGCAAGGCAATCGCCCTAAACTTTGGTTCCAGCTGCCGGACTCTCTCAAAATCGTCTCTGATTGCATCCCAGTCCCCAGGAGATCTGGAACCCCGCCAAGCAACAAAATCATCCTGGATCTCCCAGTATATGCGCTTCAGTGCATCAAAAGGGTCCCCCGGGAGCTCGGGTACGAGTATTTTGTGGAGTTCTAGGACCAGTCGCCTGACTTCCTTGAATCTCGCATCACTTCTACACGGGTTCACAAGCCAATATTTTAGCGACCTTATAATCGTGACAGACTCCTCACAGGAAATGCCCCGACTCAGGTGATACTGAGCAACATGATTTTCAAGACTTAAAACGGCGCCTAGGGCCATAGAGTAATCTTTCCTATGCGCATATTCGATTAGATGAGCTAAGTCATCTTTCAGTTGAGTCTTGACCCGCAGGTTGAGAGAAATCATTAAGGGGCCACCGCAGGAGGTTTCTTTAGTATTTCGACTTCCTTATCAAGCTTATCAAGCCGCCCTCTCACAGCACTAAGCTCGCGGGCAATCTCCTCCGGTTTTTCAGGTAGCACGAATTCGGCTGTTTCTGCCAAATCTTTCAAAAGTTTCATGGTATCTTTCGCCCGCTCTGCCGGGGCTTTGACTACATCTATTCCCCGCTCTCTGGCATCGGTTAATAACTTATCCATTGAGGCACTCACTTGTATTGATATGCCAGCAGCAGCATGAAGGCGCATCAAATACTCCTGTACTTGATAGCGGAGCAAGGAGACCTGCCTCGATAGAGTATCCACAGCCGCCCTCTGCTGATTAACCTCGCTACCCTTCGCATCGGCCTCAGCCCTAGCCCAGACAAGTTCTTGTTTAACATTGTCGAGTTCTACTTGGAGACTTCCTGTGGTTCGGCGCTCCGCCACAACCGCATCCTGATACTTCTTAAGATCTAATGCTTCAGCTGGCGTGGCGAGCCACATGAAGTTATCAGGATCGTCCGCGATGGAATCGCTCCGGCGCGCGGACAGAATAAAGAATCCGTTTTCATCGAGGACGACGCTTTCAAGCCGCCCCGTATTCGGATTCTTCCAATCCAAGGGCTCCTCAAACCTTCTTCCATCAAAAGTACGTCCAATAGCCCACTTTCGAAAATCACCATATTGGTCGTCATAGCGAAGTTCAACCCGATACATTATACCATGGGGCCGGAAGCCGTCCCGGCGAAAAAATAACTTTGCTCCAACATGGGGAAAAGCCGTCAAGTACCTAAGGGCGCCGTACACCGCTTCCTCTAGATCCAAGCCGCCCCCCCCTACTTTAGCTTTTTTCCAACATCAGGAGGAATCTCGAGTTCGGCCTTTGCCATGATAGCGTACGGTCGACCCTTTTTATCCTTAAAGGCTCTGAAAATTACTTTAGACCCTTCACCAAGACCTAGGGCGCGACAAAGCGCAGGAGGAACATACATCCTGCGTTTCTCGCCGACCAGAGCGGTAGCAGTTGCTTCTATAGAGCCAATGAACAGCTCATCCTCTTTCTTTTTTCCCGCACTACCCACATTCACCCCAAATAGGGTAAATGGGGTAATGTATTTAAAAAGGTTGTGGTGGTAATAATCTAAGGGAGAATATGGAAGAGATCACGATTTTTTTCCAAGAAACATGCCCAGTTTGTAGACGAGTACGTCACGAGGTCCTACAACACCCAGACCTCATTAAGAAAATGAAGGTTAAAGAGATCGACATCAACGCGAACAATGGAAGCCCAGAGGTACAATGGTATAAGTGGTTTTGTAGGACCCACCTTGGGGCAGAAGTAGTTCCCGTACTAAGGCTGAAAAATCATATCCTCTTAGTGCCAAAAATTAAAGGAACAATTGAGGAGGAGGTATTGGCAGCAGGGGCAGAAAAATTAACCAAGGAATTAGCGAGACTCCGCAAGATGGTCAGCGAGGTCATCGCTGAGAGAGCTCCCCCAATCCCCTACGCCACTCATGAGCAGTGGCGGCAAGCATATGTTGTTCCTAAGGCGGTATGATGACAGAGTGTATCCTAGTCCCTCGCCCAGGTTCAGATCTATATGCCGCCGTCGACAACCCCCGAAATGAGAATGCTGTGATATTCGAGTACGATGGGATTCGGCTTGTCGGGATTCATCCTGTTACTCCAGACACGCTTCACAGATACAAGCCCAAACCGCCTCCCGCATATTATCAAAGGGAAGACGTAATGCGCAAATATCCTCTTACTAAATCGATTGCGCCAGGACACTTGGCGGCTGGACTGAATCCATTTATCCAGCTCATCTGGATTTCCGTGCGCGAAGTCGGCGAGGCGACAGCACATGACATATATCGAGCTCTCGTGAGGGAGCACCGCGTCTTGCCCGAGACCGGAGACTCATGGGGCGCCGTCAAAGAACTTATAGATGAAATGCATTCGGATGGGCTGCTGATTGCTCGCAGAGGAGGTAAGTATAGGACTGGACTAGGTCCCCAAGGAGGGATGTATTTAATCCCATATAAGCCCGGGTACAATCCGATTGAATATCAGATCGTAGAGTTCATCCAAAATCATGGGGCAACAGCGAGAGAGGAGATCCAAGAGTACCTGTTCAGACATCTCGAGTGGCTCGACAAGCCTTGGCTCCTCGACGAGTGGATTAAGCTGGTGTTGAAAAAAGGCAGCATACGGGAGATCAGAAAGGACTGGTTCGAGTTTGTTAGGCCCCTCGAACCATTTGGAAAGGCTTAAAAGAGGGTAAATGGGATATTTCTTTATAGGAAAGGGAAAAGGAAGGAAAAAAATGGTGAGCATACTGGGAGGAAAGAAAGAAGAAAAACTAATCCCTCTTAGCAACATCGATGCCGTCACTTGTGCAGAAATCAAAGGTTTCATAGACCAATCCGGAAACTGCGTCATCCGCGCTCATGAGGAGGGAGATAGGTTAGTTATTGAACCTATCAACTACCTCGGACCAGCAGCTGCGCCGCCGAAGCAACTTCCGCCTTCTACTTAGGCATATTCTTGGCTAAGCACCCAACGAAATCAGGCCAGGCCAACCCCTTGCACTTAGCGGCAGGAGGACTAGCGCGGACCTTTTCATTGCGTGCAAGCACTTTCGTGCTGCGACGCTGTACGCCTGGTTTCCTGATGACGAACTTACCGAGCGAAGGCTTCAAGTAAATTCTTGAAACCCCGAGCAAGTTCTTCACACGACCAGACGTTGCGCCAAGTTTTATAGCTCCCATTTTTATGACCTCCGAAAAAGAGCTATAAATCCCTCTATTTAAAAGGTTTTTGGAGGGTAAATGGGGTATTTTGAAAAAAGGAGCAAAATAAACGCTCTAAACCCCATTTACCCTATTTATCCCACTCCATTGTGCGCACTTTTTTGCATCAGGTGCACACCACCCGAAAGATTAAAAGAACTTGTTAAACACGAATGTTTGGATGGTATGAAGCTCGAATTTGTAGTTTCGCTTAGCTCAACATGTAATCTATCGTGTAGCCACTGTTATCTCGATAAAAAATCACCAGCTCAACTCTCAACACACGACTTGGAAAGAACAGCGAACGATTTTCATCCGTACAAAGTAAATTTTTTTGGAGGAGAGCCGTTGCTCTACGGTTCGCTGGAGCGAGCGTTCGAGATTTTTTCCGGAACCCCCATCACAATTTCAACAAATGGGATCTTACTCCCGCAGCGAATTAAGCTAGTAGAAAAGGCAGAGGCAGTACTTTGCAGTGTAGAGGGGCTCGAGCAGACCACGGATAGCATTAGGGGGAGAGGTGTGTGGAAAAGGGTGATGAAGGGCGTCGATCTGCTGAAAGAGCGAGGGATAAAAACCATTTTACGCTGTTCGTACTCTCGAGATAATTTAAAAGAACTGCCGAAGCTGGCATCGCTTGCGCAAAAGCTCGAAGTCGGACTGATGTTGTTTCCGAGGCTAGATAAGTTTCCACTTGATATCGAAGGCCAACTTTACTTATTCGAGTTAGCCACCAAGCACGATGGCGTTTGGGTGGATCAGGTGAATTACTGGACCTGGCTTGGCAAAGATTCTTATTGCCCAGCAGGCGACCGCAGGCTAGCAATAAGCTGCGACGGAGAAATAGTTCCATGTCAGTGGAGCGAGTATTATCTCGGTAAGCTCGGGGACGACTCTTCGATCGTCCATGAGAATGCCAAAACATTTGTCCAGGCGTTCAAGCACCCAGTAGAGGAATGCTACCGGTGCCCCAGTATGGCGACATGTAAATCCGGTTGCCTCTTCTCCAAAGCCTACTTGGGCTGCCCGCTTGCCTACAATGCAGGAGAAAAGATGACTGCATTAAACTCATTTGGATACAATGTAGTTAGAGGGAAAGTCGACAGCATCCGGGGCTTGCTCAAGGGGGTCGTTGTCTGCTAGACGAAGAGATAAACACCACCTTGGCGGCGATAGGGTTTTTTTATATCATGATGATGCTGGTCTGGTATATAGACATAACTTGGGTAGGAGAAAGACCGCTCATACTGTTTCACTATTATCCGGAAGTTCTGGCTTTTTATTATTTGGGAAAGTTCGTTTCTCTACTACTTCAGAATGGCAGGCGCACTTTGTTATCCGCCATTATAGTAACAAATCTGGTCGCGGTCGCGGCCACAAGTTCTCTGAAAGCGTTGGTATTTAGCGTATCATTTTCATTGGTTATGACTTCCGGATGGTTGATGAACAAAAGGAAAATAGAACTTTCATTCAGGAGAGGAAAGGAAAGCGTCGAAGATTACCTGAAGCGCGTTATAAAACAGTCCGGCGCAGCACATCTTACCCTTATTGATGCGGACAAATACAGAGTAGGGGACAAAGAAGTTGAGTTCATTATCAGGGATTGCATAGCGGCTGGCACAGATGGGATATTGGTAGGTGGTTCTAAAGCAACAGTTGAACAGTTACGGTTTTGTTTGAAGATAGCGTACAAGTTGACATCGAAGGCTGAGATACCAGTAATCCTTTTCCCACATAAACATACCGACATTCTTGCCGTAGCCGATGGAACAACAACAAAAACAAACAAAACTTATAAATAGGGTAAATGGGGTAGAGGTGGAATGGGGAAAGCGTGAAGCTTGTGAAGACTGTTGAGGGTTGGGCACGGCTTCTAAAATTCGGTTGGGTAGTTTATTTCTTGGGGATAATTTTCCAGCTTCTAACATTAGCAGTGCCGCCCGCGTCTTGGCGTAGCTTCTACATAAGCAATGTTCTAATCCTTACGGGTGGCGCGGGGTTGATTCTAATATCTTCTTTTGCTCGATCTCAAATTCGCATTAAGGAATTTATCCAGAGCAGGTCGGTGGTCAGGAGAAATAATCGGCGGGAGAGGAGTCGACATCGCCTGTCGATCTCCACACCCCACCGGCCTGCGGGATTGCTACTGATGTGTTCTGTTGCATTTCTTATGGTGTTCTTAATTTCTTCATCAGCAACTCCAGCCTATGCTACAGTCACCCCGACGGAACTCACGGTGACACTTGCGCCAGGTGCAACTACAATGCGCACGATAATTTTCACAAACCCGAAGGAAAATATCGAAATCGTGGCCACTGCACAGGCATTCGGGGTTTCGGATGAAGTCATGATATTGCAGTCGTCGCAGAAAGTAGCTGGTGGAGCATCGGTGACTTTTGCCCTATTCATTCAGGCGGTAAAAGAGGAAAGCGGGTTCATAACGATTAGTTACGATGGCTCGCTAGATTTCATCCCCATTACAATCAAATTTTCCGAGAACGCATCACAACCAACCGCGGGAAGCGGCTATCTCGCTATAACTTACGATCTCTACGTTGATGTAGGAACCTCAACTAAGATGATAATAAGGGATGCTGGTACGAAGGAGGCAATCCTCAGTGCAGATGTGGTTGTTACCCAGCCGACCGAGATGACGATAACTGCTGTAGCAGGCGTCGCGGAGATCCCAATAGAGGAAAATGGAATATGGACCGGCAGGGTAGAAGCACCTGGCTATCGAGCTTTCAACTTCGTGATGGTTGCGAAGGGGGAGGTCACCGCGCCCGCTCAAGTCACCAGCATCACAAGCACTCCATCCCCCATGATAATCGGGCAGCCCGGACAGGTCACGGCAGTGGACTCGAGCGGTAAGGCGGTTTCCAGTGCAAAGTTGTTGATAAACGGGATAGAATACTCGAACCCGGCAGTGATCTACCCAACTACTACAATGATAACAGTCGAGGTCAGGGATTCAAAGGGGAACAGGATATATGGGCCGTCGTATTTGACAGCGAGTCAGCAACAACAGCAGCCGACCACACCACAGCCGGAGGGAGGGATAAATCTATACGGCGTGGCGATATTAGTAATTGGCATTGCCGCGGCGGTTTATTTTGTTTATAGAAGGAGAAAATATCCAAAACTGAGGTGAGGTGATAAAATGGCGGACTTCTCAATCCGAACCAAGAAGGAGCTACTAGACCCGCCGGAGCGAGACATATTCGAGCAGCTCCAAGTCGGTAAATGTAAGACGGTGAACGCAGGCGATATGGAAGTAGAAGTATGCAAGGTCGACGAGGAAACCGCTGAGTTCAAGGTCAGACCCAAGCCTAAGGTCTAGTAGCTTTTTTCTTTCTGGTCCGGTGAGTAGGTGATGATAGCTGGTAATTGGCGTACAAGGTTAAGGGCCCTTTTCTTTAGAGAGAACAGCCCAGCCCTGACGCAGGCCGACAAAGAGATCATGGATGTGCTGGTACGCGGGCCACAGACGGCAACTGGTCTCATCAAATCGCTGGTAGGCAAGGTGTCCCGTCGTACTGCATTCGTCCGTTTGGAGGTACTCGAAAAATCGGGGATGGTGAAGAAAAAAGGCGATTTCTACTACGGCGGACCCATCGTCGAGCTCGAGGCGAGGAACACCCTGCTCGGGCTGATCTCATTTTTATTTTTACTTTTTGGTATCCTCACGAACAATCCAGCGCTAATGATATTTTCAATCATAAGTTTGGCTTTCGCATCAAATCGAAAAATACGATATGAGAAGCGCATAAAACCTATGGAAGAGGCAGCGAAACAGGTAAAACGCGAAACTAAGAAAGGTGCTGGAAAACCGGTGCACACCTAAAAACAATCTAGTGCGCACGGCTGGCTATTTACCCCCTCCGACCTTATCCTTAACCGTCGTGCGCGTAAAGGCGCCGATTAAAAAAAGGGGGTAAAAAATGGAAGTCACTGCATGGACGGTCCTAGTGTTCGTGTTAGGTGGAATGGGCGGCGTAGTGGCCTTTCAGCTCATAAGGCGCGTACTTCCAAAGCGTGGTGAAAGGGGATCAGATGTGGCATTCGTGGGCAACCTCGTGGCATCGATAGCGATTGCAGCCCTCATCGTGTGCGCTATCCCAGGTACAGCATTCCATGAATATCTATGGCCTGCACCAGCAGCAGTGCCTCCAGGAGTTCCAGTGGTACAGATAACGGTAGGGCAGAAAGGGTATGTGCTTGCGACCGTTGAAGACGAGTACAAGATCCCGCGAACCCTGATATCCGGGGCAGACGTGTATGTAAGCACCCAGCAACCAGTGCCGAGAGCAGCTTGGATTGCCAATGCTAAGGATAACACCAGTTCAGCAGGGTCGGTACAGGTTACTGTTCAAGGGGTGACATCCGGTCTTGTCTATGTTACAGCGTATAAGGCAGGATACTACTCCGATTACGCAACTACAACTGTTCCTGGGCCCGAAACACCAAGCGTGCCTGCGGCTGTCAAGCTGGAGAATGTCGGGTCTTGGTCGGTGAGTGTAACGGAGAACTCGACGAACTTAACATTCGACGGGGAAAACATCGTTGAGAACACAACCACTTCGACGACTGGCTACTTCACCTTGAATATAGCCACGAGCGGAGCATTCACGGCATTGAAGGATATACAACTGCTTGAGATAAGGGGCGACGCTTATACTGCACGTGGTGCCGCAATTGCGCCAGTAGTACTCAAGGACGGCGGTACAATCGTCTCCGTGATCGGGGATCCAACGCTATCATCCGCTGCAACAGGTGGGTACAACTTCACCGGAAACCTGAGTTACGGACAGGTAATCCAGATAAAAGTCACGGTATCTGTGTCAAGCGCTGGAACCGGAACACTGGCTAGGATAGACCTAGACGACCTGCTAGGATCGGCTGGCTACCTCAATGAAACTGGGGTGGTCTTGAAGACCCTGTACATCAAGGCAGTCGCTTAAGGCTAGGGCCAAATCCGAGGATCACGCCCCCGATGAGGATTTCTTTTGCCCTAGTCTAAGTTACGCGAGGGAAGAGAGTATGGTAGTGGAAGAAGCGATAAAAGGAGCTAGCAAGGTCGTAAAGTCGGGGCTAGTCGTAGCCACGGGCTTCCTAGCTGGGCTGCCATTAATCGTGGCAATCCCGATAGTCCTGATAATGCTTGGAGTAGGGATATACCTAATCGTTACTTTAATGCCGTTCATCGTGGCAGGGGCAGTTTTCATACTCGCTCTTTTCCTTGCTAGATGGCTGAAGCTACCCGAGCCTTGGAATATCGGGGTGCCCGTCCTAGCCGGGCTTGTAGCCATCACGCCGTACTTTGTGCATTCCTTGTCTCAAGCAACGCTTGCCGCAGCTTTAGCCGTGTCTGGGCAGGAGGGATTGAGCTTCTCGATAACCCCATCGGGTGTGGCTGTAGTGATATTGTTTATGGCCATGATAAGCTCCGGCGCGTGGGTATATAATAAACAGAGAACCGGAAGACCATTGGGCCTAGCTCTAGCCGTGGTTCTCTTGCTACTTGCGGTTCTGCCAAGTGCGATAGGCACTCCAGCGAATGCGGGCATAGTGAGCATGGAAGGAGAGACTCTGTTAGGTGGGATCAGTCCCCTCCTGATAATCCTGCCCATCGGTATAGCAGTCATCTGGATTGCGTACTGGAGGGGATGGTTTGTCAGATAGGCGGCGCTGGATTCCTTGGTCTCACTTCCTCCAGCACCGTCTACGGGTAGTAATAAAACAAGGGGCGTTGATTCCTTTGGAACTCGGTAAACAAGGAATTACTACGATAGTGCCGATCGCTGCTATTGTGGACATTGGACGGTACATCACATACTGTCAGAGCGTTGGAGGGGTGAAGTCAAATTTGGTTAGCATTCCCGGGCCTTATCCGCCCTTAGGAGGTAGCTAGCTTTGGAGTTAACTAAAATCACACAGATAGGTATAGCACTCCTAGTGGTCGGTTCCCTGCTTGTTTTTTCTGGGATTAATTCAGCGGCAAACAGGAGAACTTGGGAGGGCCCACCATACACATATGAGATCATGTCCGCCTGGGAATGGGCTTCTGTTATCATTGGTGTAGGGCTTGGGATTGTAGGTTTAAGCACATTAATTTACAAGGCGTTGCGAAGGGGGAGAAAATGAGATTACCAATTCGCAAGGAATACCTCATCGTAATAGCCGTCATTGCGGGCATACTCGCGTGGCAGCTTATCCCATATGTAGTTCGTCCAGCAGTTATAACAGGGCACTGGACGATGTACGAGAAGACAATTGATGCAGAGAACGGGATTGTAACAGGCTACTGGATGTTTGCTCTTACAATCGACACTCGAGACGAGATCGAGTTCACTTTCAAAGATTTGGTCGAGAATCTGGCACCGAACCCCGCAGAGGGTATCCCTCCAGGAAGTCAGGTAAGAACTAAAGCAACACTTTCGATTATCTTCGAGCCCAAAGGGCCGCCGTACATATCTGGACCAATTGAGAAAAGGGGCTATGTTTATTGCGATGCAGGGCTTTTTGGTACTGACAGAGCTTGGCAATATTATGCTCTCGCATACCCAGAGTGGCATGTAGATGGTCGTCATGCGCCGTATGATATTACCGTTGTGAAAGATGGCATATCGATCTTCGGCCCCCAGACATATATCTCAGGCATTAGGGAAGGCTGGGACACGGGAACCAATATAAGTCTCCCTTACGGGATCGAGGTAAGGCAGTTCGGCCAGCTCACAAATGGATTGGTCATACCTACGGATAGGTATGCATACATCTGGACGAGCACGGATATAAATAATCCCCCATCGACCCACCTTGTTAAACTGGATGAGTTAGAGAGAATCATAGACACCACTTGTCCGGATGGATGGATTAAAGGTGGTTTCTATGATCCCGCTGATAAATGGGACGAAGCCTGCGAAGGCGACGAGGGACCTGGCGGGTTGGGAGCATACCCAGGGTTAGGCATCATAGAGCGAAGCACAGGGACATTGACGATGAGCGAATTTCCATATATCCTTAGCGATTTCCTTGAACCGGTTTATTATCCCACAGGGATTCTCAGGTTCACAGAGAGTATACCGACACTCTACCATGATACAGTTCCCACAAAGGAATCAGTGGGCTGGGGATCTATTCATATAGGAGAATTCGGGTCGGAAGCAACACAATATTATGCCATACGTGCTCTTCCGCAGGCATCCGTGATGGCGACCCTCATCCTAAAGGTTCCCGCAAGTCTTTTTGACTCCTGGGTTTATCGGCCACCGTATGGAATTCCGAAGGTCGTGGGTATAGTAACCCCTGCCGCGATAGACGGGCAACGAAATATCATAAGTTTTGATGTTCGGAACGATGGACCCACTGGAGATACATTTGTGGCAGAACTTAGCTACCCAGATGTGCAGATACAGCAATCGCCTGGGCGCGTCTATATCAGGGAAAACCAGATCGGAAGGTTCCAGTTCATCATAAGCAGGCCCCGGACGGAGGCTGAAGAGTATACACTTTCCGGCTCCGTTAAAATAACCGCGCTAGGGTCCGGAATGACAGACACAGCATCGTTCACTCAGGAATGGCATGGCGGTGGAGGCCCAGTCCAAGGATCTGGATCAATAATGGGGACAGTAGTTGACGAACATCTCGTTCCAATCGACCGCGCTAGGGTATACTGCGGAGGGAAGGTAGCGTTTACTGATCAGACGGGAATGTTCTCAATAACGGACATAGCGGCAGGGTCGCAGCGCCTTACAATAGATGCGGGCAACCTTGGGTACGATGTTCTAAACACAGATGTGACAGTCGTAAAAGACCAGATGACGGACGTGGGAACGTTTGTACTCCAGAAGATCGGGGCAATATCGGGTTGGGTCTGGGTAGCCGTTGCAGTAGTCATAATCGCCATTGTCATCGGTGCTCTTTATTATTACTACAAAAAAAGGAGGAGAAAATAAATGGGAAATAAAAAAACGGCATTGGCGATTCTCTTAGGGGTCATGAGCATAATAGCCGTAGCTGGCATAGATGTGGTACAAGCGCAGGGCCCTCCCCCATTGGACTGGACGAAACTAGAAATTAAAATTACCACACCGCCGTCAGGGACCGTCGACCTACCAGAGGGGCAGATTCTGACTATTGAAGGAACACTAACATACGAGGGCAAGGCAGCGACTTCTGCAAATGCAGTCACAATAATGAGTGAAGGCAAAATAATCGGCGTGGGCACAAATATCTTGGACGGAAAGTGGAAGGCACGTATGCAGTGGAGTTGGTTTGTAAGTTCAGTGGGGACCGGGGTACACGAATATTATGCCATCTGGACATACGCATACGGGGATCTACTCTACTACGATGATTCGGTCGTTGGCGCGTACAGTAGCGGGGGAGTTTCGACTTGGCTATCGCAGGGGCATACGTTTTATGTCAATGTCATACCAGCAGTTATAAGGTACACACTTACCACCCACGTTCAGCCAGTAGGTGGAGGCTCGGTCAGCCCACCGGGCGGAACATACGACAACGGAACGACGATAGATGTTGTGGCATTACCGGCTTCGGGGTACTACTTTAGCGGTTGGTCTGGGGATGCTTCAGGTACATCGGCCCATATATCGTTAACGATGAACAGCAACAAGGATATAACTGCTAACTTCACATCCATACCACCGACTTACACCCTCACCACTCATGTCGATCCAGAGGGAGCGGGCACCGTCAGTCCGCCAGGGGGAACATTTCCTTCTGGAACCGTAGTTTCAGTGTCCGCAAATCCGAACAGCGGTTGGACGTTCGACCGCTGGTCTGGAAGCGCATCCGGGACATCTCAGACCATCACAATCATCATGGACTCGAACAAAGAAATTACAGCACACTTTATCGGCGGCCCAATACCAGAGTACTGTAACTTAACTACCTATGTTGTAGAGGGCAACGGCAGCGTCAGTCCATCCGGCACAAATACATATCCAAAGGACACTCAGGTTACAATAACGGCAACACCAGATACCGGGTGGTTATTTGATCACTGGAGCGTTGATCTCACAAGCTCTCAAAACCCAGCTACAGTAACAATGAACAGCAATAAGACCGTAGGGGCCCACTTCAAACAAATAGTTCCAGAAAACATGGTCCTTACTATGATATCGACTCCACCACAAGGAGGAACGATACAAGCAACAGTCCTCGCGCAGACCACGGCGACTTTCACCAAGGGCGCTACCGTAATGGTCACAGCTTTCCCGAACCAAGGATGGGAGTTCGACTACTGGGCAGGTGACGTTGTCGGGAACTCCCCAACGACGACGATAAAAATGGACAGCAATAAGACGGCGATAGCAGTATTCACCGAGGAGAAAGCTTGGTGGGAGGAGTACCAGATGTACATAATCGCTGGGATCCTCGCAGCCATTATCGTAGTTGCCGCCGTAGTCATCGCTAGAAGGAAATAAAGAGGTATTAACTATGCAAGGGAAGAAGGCCCTCGCCCTAATGTTGGCTGTAGCTGTAAGCCTTATGCTTGGGGCTGGCACGGTACAGACAGCTGAGTGGGAACACTATACAATTAAGGCCTCACCAGCTGGGACAGTAACGATTTACTCTAGTAAAGACACATGTGTGAGCCAAATTAACAAGGATGTTAATTATGGTTCTGCCAAAATCATGTATGTAGAATCTTGGCCCGATAACATACATTCATTAATCGAGTTTCCTCTCGACAAGATACCGACTGGGGCTAACATCCTTTCAACAAGGGTCTATTTCATGGCTGGGGACACTGTAGGCTACCCAGCTAATCAAACATTCAGTAGGATTACCTCACCTTGGGAAGAGCTTACTGCTACCTGGAGCAACCAACCCTCTGTTACAACTGAAGATGAGGTGACCGTCCTAGTCCCATGGCTTGATGGTGGTGGTCACATAGACTTCGACATCACCAAGCTCGTTAAGGATGCTTGGAGGGAAGGTCAAAAGTCATGTGGATTTAGGATTAGGAGAAGCTCACTACTGGATACGATAAACATAATGTTCTACTGCACAAAAGAAGCGGCATATGCAAGTTGGTATCCATACATTATTGTTACTTACGAGACAGCAGCGATAAATTATACCCTCACCACCAGCGTTCAGCCAACTGGTTCAGGCACCGTCAGCCTCACCCCTCCAGGACCTACATATGCACAGGGAACCGTGGTAACATTACAGGCGAACCCGAGCTCAGGATACACCTTCTCCTACTGGTCAGGCGACGTATCCGGCACGTCTCCGACGATCCAGATAACCATGAACTCCAACAAGACCGTCACAGCCAACTTCACACCCGTTATAAGAAAATACACCCTTACGACTTATGTACAACCATCAGGCTCAGGTACAATCGCCCTCAGTCCATCACAACCTACCGCCGGATATGACGAGGGCACGATCGTAGAGGTCGTGGCAACCGCTGCATCTGGGTATTACTTCGACCACTGGTCCGGCGACGCGAGCGGGAATACCCCGAGCATCTCGGTGACAATGAACTCCAACAAGACCATCACCGCAAACTTCACGCTCACCCCAGTAAAATATACCCTCACTACTCGCGTCCAACCTTTCGGATATGGCACCATCACTGTTAGTCCTCCCGGTGAAATCCTCCCCAGCATTCCAGAGATTCGGGTTTCCCGCTACGATGCGGGGACGATTGTGAACATAACCGCCACACCAGCCTCAGGATATATCTTTTCTCACTGGTCAGGCAACGCATCCGGCACATCCCAGACAATTCAGATCACCATGAACTCGGACAAGGATATCACCGCAAACTTTGTGATAATTCCACCACCCCAAACTTACATACTTGTAACAAGTGCGGTTGGAAATGGAACCGTGGCACCTTCTGGGACTACTGAATATAATGCGGGGGAGAGCGTAACGGTAACGGCGACTCCAGATAGCGGTTGGACGTTTGACCACTGGTCTGGCGACCTCTCCGGCTCCCAGAATCCAGCCGTAGTAATCATGAACGACAACAAGAACATAGTGGCATATTTCATGGAGAAAACTCCGGAGACAGTCACCCTGACGATGGTTTCGAGCCCTCTTGAAGGGGGAACCATACAGGCCAGTATAGCGCAGGTTGTTACAGCGACATTTCCAAAAGGAGCAACTGTTTCGATCACAGCGTTCCCGAACGAGGGCTGGGTTTTTGATACTTGGTCAGGGGATATTACCGGCACATCGGCTACTACAAGCATCAAGATGGACACAGATAAGATAGTGGTTGCTAACTTCGTCAAATCATTGTGGGAGACATTGCGGGAGTACCAGACAGAGATCATACTGGCAGCTATCGCCACCGCCGTCATAGTTAGTATCGTAATCGCGGTGAGAAGGAGATAGGCTATATGGTCAGCAAAAGCAAGCCGCTAATCCTAATACTAGCTGCAGCGATAAGTCTAGTATTTGGGGCGGGCGGGGGCATGGTGCAGGCGGCTGAGTGGGAACACTACACCCTTAAGATTACCTCGCCCGTTCCTGGAACAGTCGATTTATCTCAAGGAGGAACGTTAAGTATCGCCGGAACTCTAACATACGACAATCAACCAGTGGCGTCCCATCCGAACGCGGTGGCGATAATGAGCGAAGGCAAGGTTATTGGCAATGGCTCCAACATCTATCATGGCGGGTGGACAGCGACAGTAGACTACAGCGTTGCAGCAAGTCAAGTAGGTACGGGGGTACACGAGTACTACGCCGTTTGGACGGGCGATACTTGGGGTGTCTCGACGTGGCTATCACAGGGCCACGTGTTCTACGTGAATTTAAAACCGGGAGCTTTGACGTATACCCTTACAACTCATGTCAATCCTTCAGGCGGGGGCACAGTTAACCCAGCGGGAGGGACATATCCGGCGGGGACAGTTGTAACCGTAACAGCGACAGCAAACACGGGACACGCATTTAACTACTGGTCAGGTAGCGTGTCAGGTTCTCAGAACCCAATCCAGATCACCATGGACTCGAACAAGGATATCACAGCCAACTTCAGACAGGTAGCGGAGTGGGAGCGTTACATTATCAAGATTACCTCTCCGAGTCCAGGAACGGTTAGCCTATCTCAAGGGGGGACCTTGGCTATCGCCGGAACTTTGACATACGACGGTAATCCCGTAGCGTCCCATCCGAATGCCGTCACCATAATGAGCGAGGGGAAAGTAATCGGCGCGGGATCCAACATCTATCAGGGGCAATGGACGGCGAACATGCAGTGGAGCTGGTTCGTTAACCAAGTCGGAACCGGGGTGCACGAGTACTACGCAACCTGGAGTGGCGACACCTGGGGCGTTTCAACTTGGTTATCGCAAGGCCACGTATTTTATGTGAACCTGCTTCCGGCGATCCAGAAATTTAATCTCACAGTTCGTTTCAATCCGGTCGGAGGAGGCACCGTTAGCCTCACCCCCCCAGGAGAGGTTGTGTCCAGCCCCCCGGAGATCATAGTGCGATCCTACGACGAGGGGACGATAGTAAATGTCAGTGCTTCTCCCGCTTCTGGATATTACTTCAGCTACTGGAGCGGAGACGCATCGGGAACCACCCCCAATGTGTCCATAACGATGAACACAAACAAGGACATCACAGCTAACTTTACACAAATTCCCCAAAATGTCACCCTCACCACTCATATTGACGGATCTGGTACAATCAGCCTCAATCCTCCTGGCGGCGTTTATCCGCAGGGAACTATTGTCACGGCGTCGGCGATCCCGAGTACCGGATGGGAATTCGACTACTGGAGTGGAGATGCAACGGGAAACAACCCCACCATCACAATAACGATGAACACAAACAAGGACATCACAGCCCACTTCAAAGCGATTACAGTAAACTATACACTCACCACCCATGTCGACGGCTCGGGCACGATTAGCCTCAGCCCCTCCGGCGGCACTTATCCATCGGGAACCTTGGTAACGGTATCGGCAAATCCAAATACTGGATGGTCGTTCGACTACTGGAGTGGAGACGCAATGGGGACAAACCCCACCATCACAATAACGATGAATACAAACAAAGATATTACAGCTCACTTCAAGCAGGTTTCCGTAAATTACACCCTTACCACAGCAGTCGCGGAGGGTCAGGGCTCAATCAGCCCCTCTGGAGCGACTGCTTACCCAAGCGGCACAACGGTGCAGATAGCAGCCACACCAGCATCAGGGTATAGGTTCGACTACTGGAGTGGAGACGCTTCAGGTTCTCAGAATCCGACTACAGTGGTCATGAACAGCAACAAAACTGTGTGGGCTCACTTCGCACCGATGCCCCAAGCAAGCGTGACTTTGACGATGACATCAATCCCTCCCGAGGGGGGGACCATACTGGCTACTCAGCTCGTACAGACGCAGCAGACATTCCCCAAGGGTGCCACCGTTTCTATAACAGCATTTTCAAACCGAGGCTGGGTATTCAGCTACTGGGCAGGCGATATCATTGGTACAGCTCCTACAACTTCGATAGTGATGGACAGCAACAAGACCGCGATCGCCGTGTTTATCCAGGAAGCACCGTGGTGGCAGACCTACCAGACGGAAATAGTCATCCTCCTAATAGCAGTCGTTATCGTATGCATTGCAGGCATCGCAATAGAGAGGAGGTAGGCGGATGAGGCAGGCCCTCCTCGCCGCCCTCGTACTCGGAATCCTCGCCGTAGCGGTGGTGGTTCAGGAGGCGCCCAAGCTTCAGACTGCGGAGGTTGAAGTCAAAGCTGCTAGGTTATACGACTGGCTGGTAGATTGGATAAGGCCCTTCATCCCTGGGGCAAACACAATCGCGATTGGATGGATTATATGGGGCTTCTTCAAGTGGATAATTATACCGCTGATACTATTCTTAATTTGGTGGGTGTCGAAGCCAAAGTGGAAGCTCATCCTGCTGGTGGTGTTCGTGGTGATCTTTATATTTTAGGTGGTAAAATTGAAAGCTATGTCAGCTAAGAGGGAAAAAGTACTTGCGACGGTTGCAGTGTTGGCCACAGCACTCATTATCGCGCTGCTCCTCGCAACCCCTGTTTTGGGTGTCGGTGAAGAGCCATTTCTTAATGAAGGCCAATACTACTGGCTCGTAGTAAATACACGTTCTTACATTGTTACTATCTGGGACACTGGAAGCACGAACCAAGGGTTACACATGGAGAGCGCATACGGGAGTTTTCCAAACACATTGATTGGCTCTACTTACCCCTGGAATACTTTAACTTATTTCGACCGCGCTTATTCGATTTATTGCACCGTTAATGAACAATCCTTCGGGAAAGAAAACTGGGGGCCGCATGGACACAGTTTTGGGGGCTTCATTTGTGGCTCGAGATATTTATGCCCTTCTAGCGGCACGGCGGATAACATATCCGTTCTTATCCTTGGAGCGGGCGAGTATGACCCGGAAATTGGTGAATACGTTACGGAAAATGTGTACATAACGGCGGCAATATACGACAGCGATCTGAACCTACTCCCAAATGGAATTACGAAAGAAGCGTATATCGAGTCCATCGTCGGATACGACACATATCTATGGGTGAATCTAGACTTCCCTGCCCCTAGTTTTGTACCAAGGACCAATCTGCTGGAGCTGCTGGCACTAATGACATTTGTTGCGATAGCTGTGGTATGGCATAGGGAGTAAAATGAGGGACGCAGTAAGATTGATGGTAACAGCCGCGATAGTCGCAATAATTGTGTTCATCGGCGTTGCCCCATCGCTGGGCATAACCTTATTCCCGGGCATTGGAGACAATATCAAGGTGAGCGAAGACGCTTGGGTGTTAAATTACCCTGGCTATGAAGATGTAGCTGGCCGGGGGCAAGCTAACTGGCTATGGGTGGACGACCGAGTTCCGGGAGATTATCTAGTATATGAAGGTGGTCATCAATACGGGGGAAATGCATGGTCTTATCTTACGTTCAACTTGCCAACACTGCCGTCCAACGTCACTATCGCGGATGTTAAAATTGCTGTATATTGCTATATCTTTCACTCTGGCTACTCCGGGATAAACTCCGATCGAGTCCAGCTTTATGGAACATCGCCCTACGACGAAATGACGATATCATGGGGGAATAAACCGAGCTTGGGAATATTGCTCGCCGAAAATAAAATAGAAGAGGAGCGATACGTTCTCCCCTATCAACCCGGCGTAGAGAGCCGAGTTTTAGCGTATAATAACTGGCTTACCTTTGAATCAACTGAGTTGAAGGACAACATCACGGGGAGCCTCGGGACAACAGTATACTTTGCGATCAAACCCAATCTCGACAATGGAAACACGGGTTACTATTCGGCATGGTATCTCCGTTCTAGGGACTTGGAACTTCAAGGTGGGGGGGACTATACACCCTACCTCGAAATCACTTATGGGGTCGTGTTCCCCCCTCCGCCTCTGCCGCCAGAGGGGTTCTGGCAGCTATTTGTGATTTTGGGCCTAGTAGCGGTAGGGTTGATATGGTACAAGAGGAGGATGTAAGTGCAGAAATTTGGCGCCTGGCTTACCATCGTCGTCATACTTACCGCCCTCACTTTAGCTATTGTACCCTCAACCAGCGCTTCAATTGAATTAGTCCCGATCGAGGATTACTACACTATATATGGTTACGGCAGTTTTGGCGGTGAAAATCATCTTGATGTTTACTGGAGTTCAATTCCGTGGATAGACGCGAGTTTTTCACCATTGGCACAAGATGGCTACATAGAAAATTCGGATTTAGATGGGGGCGCGCCATATGTAGAGGTTCATGACGCTACCACAGGAATTGTCTATGGTGACAACAACGTTTTTCAAATTGGGCAAGACCATTATAAAGAAGTAGAAGATTATGCTTACTTCATTGACCGGGCTGGCATATATTTCGATACTTCGTCACTCCCAGACGACGCAGGCATATTACCTACTAATGGGGGGTATACGGGCATTTCTTTATATTGTTCTCGAAAAGCTGTTCAAGAAGGCTACGATTTCAATGTCGTCGTTGTTTCGGGGGCTGATTTACTGGATTACACTTTGAAACCTGAAGACTACGGCCACTTGCTTGAAGATAATGATTCGAGGGGGAGCATAAACACTGCCTCAATTACCGAAAATGAATGGTGTGTTATCCCACTCAATAGTATCGGTGTAAGCGAAATTTCTAAAACGGGAGTGACGAAGTTCGGTGTGAAGTCGAGCAGGGACATTGCTGTAGATCCGCCGACTGGCACCGATCAACAACTCGTTCAGTTTGACTCGTATGAGGCGGGAGCGGACACATACCCGAAACTCGAAGTCGACTACATTATCCCCGGGGTAGGCCAATCAGGTGCATATTTAAAGTTTGATCTAGAGCCTCTGAGAGATCTAGTGTTCATATCCAAGATGCGCGTGAGGACGATTCCCCATGCGGAACTTCGCCTGTATTGCACACAGATAGGAAACATGACTGACAAGAGGGTAAAGTTGTGGGGCGTGGTTGGTCAGGAGTACCACACCCTAGACGAGAAACTAGTCGATGTTTCAAATCAGTGGTATTCCTTCGATGTGACTTCATGGATCAACTACAGATGCGATCATATGTCGCGCATGGAACCTCCTTTTGAAGACCCCTTTGAGGAAGGGCTACTTCAAACTTTGTTCTGTGTCGAGATGAAAATGTGGTCGGAAGGAACAATGGTGTCGACCAGCTTCGCATCAAAAGAGTCGGGAACGCCAAAGCTCGTCATCTGGGAGCCAGAGGGGGTGGGACCGTGGACACCTCCTCCTGAGCAGCCACCTCCAGAAAACCAGCCTCCACCAACCCTGCCGCCAGAAAACTTGCTTGAGAACAGACCCTTCCTACCGCCACCGACCCCATCTAGTACAAAAACCCCGGACTGGCTATGGCTGTTGTTACTGATAGCCCTGTGCGTCCTCGAGTCGGAGATAATGAAGAAGGACAACTGGGGGCGCACGCCGATGAACACGGATCGAGGCTCCAGTCCGGGTTCTTGGACGTTCATCTGGATTCCCGAGGATTCGATGACAATTTTTGTTCTAGCCGCGCTCGGACTGGCGGCGATTTACACTTATTTCGGCATTTCAACAGCATTATGGATATACATCGCACTACTAGGGCTTGCAGTGATGGCATTTATCGCGGAGCACATCAACCCAAGGAAGCTTCCAATCGCGTACATAGGCTTGGGGAAGGCGGATGAATGGGGGAAACTAGTAGTGGGCGGGGCTGTGATGGGGGGAATATGGTTGCTCCTGACCGGCCTGCTGACCGAGTGGCTGGGCATAACCTATGCGATCACATCGTCTATACAGATGCCCCAGATGTCTATTGGGATAAGTTTATTCTTTCTCGGGTTCTTGGTCCCCCCAATAGAGGAGATGTTTTTTAGGCAGACGCTAAGTCCGACCCTTGCTGAATCCATTGGGATAATTCCAGGGATCGTCATCTCCGGAATGTTTTTTGGTGCTGCCCACTATGCTTTCGGGGGTTCGCTCGCTCTGGCAGTAAGCGCAGCGGGATTAGGCATCGTGCTCGCATTCTTCACCCTCCGCCATCAGGGTGCAATTTTTGCGCACTCGGCGCACATGACGTATAACCTGCTCGTGATAATCATTAACTACTTGATACGGGCGGTCTAGTGCGGCTGAAAATTATCGGTCCTACAGTTTTAGGCTTTTTGGTAATTTTACTTACCGTGGAACTTGCTCATGGAGGAACAGTTCAGGAAAATGCAACGAGCATCACGGGCTATATTGAAAGATATGGGGATAACTACTCCCCTCCTCCGGAGAACGAGAATAAACACTTGGGGGGCAACATACTTGTCGGGCAACTTTGGTATGCAATTAAGTCTTACTACCAATACAGGGGATTTCTCAGCTTCGATACAAGTGGAATCCCTGACGATGCTACAATCGAGAACGCAAGGCTTTATTTGGCAATTTATAGCTTGAGTACAGTGGATAACGATTTTGATATGTATTTCTATGCTGGAAAAGACCAGTGGACGGGTGCGGGTGATTTGGATTGGGGCGATTGTTTAGATAATCAAGGCATTTTCTTTAATACATCAGGAAAGTCGGAAGACACTTACTACAGTCAAACTGTTGCTCCAAACGCAATAAACAAGACTGGGAATACTCAATTTAGGCTTACAAGTTCAAGAGAAGAAGCATTGATAGAGCCGAAGCCCGAACTCCCTGAAATACCTGTAGAAGAGTGGATCATTATATATCCTTATTCTGACCCCGTCTATAAACCCTATCTTGAAATCACATACAGCGAGGCTCCACCAGAACAACCTCCTCCTTGGACTCCTCCCCCAGAGCAACCCCCACCAGAGCAACCCCCACCACAGCCGCCGCCGGTGCAGCCCCCGTGTCGGAACAGACCATTTCTTCCACCGCCGACCCCAGATGATACTAGGACCCCGGACTGGTTATGGCTGCTCTTACTGATCGCTCTGTGCATCCTAGAATCTGAGATCATGAAAAAGGACGAGTGGGGTCGCACGCCGAGGAACACGGACAGGGGGTCTGCGCCTGGATCGTGGACGTTTATCTGGAGTCCGAAATGGTCGATAGCTATGCTCGTCTTGGCCGCGTTTGGCATATTGGAGATTTACGACCTTTTTGGCATCTCGACGGCGTTATGGATATACACAGCATTCTTCGGACTCGCTGGTATAGCTTTTATTATGGAGCACACAAAACCAAGGCTTCCTCCAGCATACATAGACTTAGGAAAGGATAGAGAGCGGGGAAAGCTCCTAGTAGGAGGCATAATTATGGGGGTGATCTGGTTCCTCCTAACTGGTTTGCTTTCGCAATGGTTGGGCATAAAGTACGATGGTAAGCCAACGCCCATCGAACTACCGCCGATGTCTCTTGGAGTAGGTATATTGTTCATCGGTCTCTTGGCTCCACTGATTGAGGAGCAGTTCTTCAGGCAGACACTCGCTCCAACTCTCACCGAAAAGCTTGGAATATTTTCAGGAATCATCATATCAGGGGTGATGTTTGGCTTTGCCCACTATGTATTTGGGGGGTCAATCGCTCTGGCAATAAGCGCCACCGGCTTCGGAATCATGATCGCGTACTCCGTCCTTCGCAACCAAGGTGCAATCTTCGCGGACTCCGCACATATCACCTACAACCTGCTGGTGCTGATCGTAAACTACCTAGCGTGGGGAGTCTAATGAACACCCTATTTACCCCAAAAAAGATTTTATCGTCAAAAATTCTAGAGATACGGGGTAAACCGATGGATGTTGGAATTACAGCCATGATAGGGCTGGGCGCGATCTACTTCTGCTGGGCGTTGTATCTGAATTATGGAAATATCAAAAAAACGTGGAGGAAATTGAGATGGGGAATTACAAGAGGCTAATCATAGCAGTTGCTGTGGTTGGAATCATCGCGTTCATCTATATCACCCCCTCGCTCGGCATCGCGCTCACGGACGAGTTCCCCTTTTTCACCATAGGTCCTCAAATCACACACGCGATGACTCAAGATGTTCTGACAACGACCGAGGCTCGCGTTCCGGTGGTAATGTTCCTATCACCTGGACCGATGAAGGAGCGTCCAAGCATGGCGATATATGGTCAGGCCGAGCGGCAGGTAATGGCGATCTCCGTGAGGCTAATGACGGTCTACAACTTCGAACCCTACCGGTACAGTCCGTTATTCGGGATAGTCGCCGGGTGGCTTCCGAGGGAGAAGATCCAGCAGGTGTATGCCGACCCAAATGTGATAAGCATAGACTACGATCGACTAATAACTGTCCCAAAACTCCAATCCATGCCCGGCATCAGATATCTCTCGCTCGAGGAGGTGATCGCGCTGGACAACATAGGCGTCATGTGGGGTAAGGGATGGAGAGGCGAGGGCGTGAAGATTGCATACATCGACTCTGGTGCCCCTTCCTCCGTGGCAATCGAAGCCCTATCTGTGGACAACGTGAGCCCCATTGATTTCTACGGGCATGGGTCGATGGTATACGATGTGATAAGCAAGCTAGCCCCGAGTGCGCACATCGTCAGCATAAAGGTGCTCGATGAATTCGGGAACGGCAGGTTGAGTTCGGTGATAAGGGGAATCGAGGTCGCGGTAATGAACGGCGTGCACGTGGTGAACATGAGCCTCGGTGCACCGGCAGGCCTGTGGGACTCCCTGAGTGAGGCCGCCAGTCTGGCCTCGGAGTACTACGGGGTGAAGATATTTGCGGCTAGCGGGAACGTTGGAGAACAGGGTACGCTCTCGCCAGCTAGGAGCAGCCAGGTCGTGAGCGTGGGGGCGATCGATGAAAATCTGGAGGTCACCCCGTACTCGTCAAGGGGCAAGGTTGACACGGTCGGGTTCGGGGACATAAGGGCGATGTGGCTCGGTCAGATTGCAGACGAGAGTGGGACTTCATGTGCATCTCCGCAGGCGGCAGCCATGTACGCCTGCTGGCTCTCCGGGCACCCGGAGGCAGTTCAGAAGAATGTCGACCAGATTGCGTTGGTGGGCGAGGCTTCTTTGGATCTGCCGCCAGCGGGTCCGGATCGCTATACTGGATGGGGGCTATTGTCCGGTCAAGTTCTGGCCGAAACGGAGCCAATATATGCTCCATCGCTGTGGGAGAAGCTGGCACTTCCATTCATCCTACTTGCAGCAGTCGTATGTATAATTGCGGGGATAGCGATAATCAGAATAAAGAGGGGTTGGGAATGAGGAATTTGTGCATTTCGGTCGGGGGCACCGCCCTAATATTAGCACTTCTTGCGTCACTCGTCATAGTGGTCCCGCCCTCCGTCAAGGCGAACGAAAACACCCCTACACTTGTGGGTAACGTTCCAATTATTGAGGATTTAAGGTTGGTAGTTTTGTATGAGAATGGAGCCCATGTGGATAATGTAAGATGGGACGAGATAGTTTGGGCAGATGTAGATTTTGTCGGTATCAGAAGCACGTATGGGGTCGGGGGTTTCAAGAAAAGATATGGGGAGGTTGTATGGTATCCAACTTTAGGAGGAATAACTTATGATAGACCTCTCTGGTTCGTTTACGAAAAACTCTGGGCAAAAGTCGGCGGAACATGGTATAGAGAATACTTAAACAAAGCCACGATAAACTCCGTCTATTTTGATAATAACACAGAAAATTGGCGGATTGGCTGGAAGGGAACTCTTACAGCAGCAGGCAAAGACATTCCCGTAGAATTGGGCATAGAGGCCGATAAACACTCGTTACATTGGAGATTGAAGACGAAGGCGACTGCCCCGATAGCGTTTGAGAATAGTGGCATAGAATATCAGCTCTATCTGAACCCCTACTGGAAGGATATTGTAGAGAAAAACATCGAGCGGGCGAGGGTCTATTACGAGAACGGCGAATTTGAAGATTATGATATTGGGAAGGTTATGGATGTGACTGCAAGGATTCCAGATATGGTATGTAATTTCAGCTTTCTTACAAAGGACAATGTTGAGGTAAATTTGTTTGATTTCGAGGACGTTTTCACCATCGGGATTGAAAAGTTAGCAAAAATAGAGCTTGTATCGTTGCCGAGTGGGGAAAACACATACGTGGTGAGGGTGGGGGCGAGCTTTAAGGGATTGGAAACTGGGGAAAATTTTGTAATCGACCCCTCGATTGTCAACACTTCAACGACATATCAGGCAGTTTCGTATTCGTATCAGCATAAGACACTTGAAGCCGCTGGACTGCGCTGGGTATTCTACAGTGATGGAAATAATATCGTTTACAGGACGAGTTCGGATGGTGTGAACTGGAGTTCTTCATCCGTCGTAAGGGCTGGAGGTTACGGATATTATTTTGATGTTGTATATGATGGGGCATATCTTCATTACGCTTATGGTTCCAGTTCGGTATCAAGTATATATTATCGTCGTGGCACACCACTTGAAAATGGTAGTATAACTTGGAGCGCTACAGGACAGGCCCTTACGGAAACAGGACTTTATCCCTCTATCGCCGTGGATACTTGTGGATACCCTTGGATTGGTTATCGTTACTCTTCGGCGGGAAGTTATTGGGCTTATGTCACCAAATCATCGGATAATGATGGGACTTGGACGACGGCATCTGGATTTCCATATCAGCTCTCTACAGTTGCAAGTTCAGATAGCACGTGGAAGAGTTGTATAGTCCAACTAACAGAGAATAAAATGTATGCGGCTTACGCAAGAAATGCTTTTGCAGGATATGGAAAATTATGGGATGGGGACTCTTGGGGTGGAGAAGAAAATGTAATGAGTGATATGGAATACTGCATGTCTTACAGTGTGGTAGCTCAAGGCGATGATGTTTTTGTTGTATTTAATCATGATACCCAGGCAAATGGAATCAGGTTCAATAAGAGAACGTATGGTGTAGGATGGGGGACAGAGAACACCATACAGGCTAACACATTGGCAGATACCAGTCCAGCTTTGACAGTTGATTCTTCTACGGGCAATTTGTATTGCTTCTGGTATGACAGTCCAACAGAAAATAGGATTTATTACAAAAAATATACTGCTTCTACGACGACTTGGGACACAGATCCTACTGAGTTCTATAATGAAACGGACGGATTTTACGGAACTCTCGGGTATCTGTTTTCAACTTACTACAAAGTTCAAAATAGCCGCGTGGGGATAGTTTGGACGAGCAAGACATCATCACCATACAACGTGAAGTATGACAATCTTTCAATTGGTGCTCCACCTGCTTTTCCAGGAAAGCCAATTTTGTTATCTCCTGAAAATAATCTCTCAACCAGCGACAATACTCCAACTTTTACTTGGACTCGAGGCTCCAACGCTGACAACCACAGAATAGAAGTCGATAACGACAATGATTTTTCATCGCCAATCGATAATGTTGTGGTAGCGGCACCGGATGACAACACTTGGACAAAAACCTCTCCTGGATACGCGCTAGGAACCTATTATTGGAGGGTTTGGGCGAGAAATGCACAAGGAGAGAACTGTTCGGAGAACACTTGGCAATTTACAATTGTTCCTCCTCTCCCTGGAAAACCTGTCTTGGTGAGCCCCGAGAACAACACCCAAACTTCAGATAACACACCGACCTTTACTTGGACTCGTGGCTCTAATGCGGACAATCACAGGATAGAGGTTGACAACGATTCAGACTTTTCCTCTCCTATAGACAATGTTGTGGTTTCATCTCCAACCGATAATACTTGGACTAAAACAGACTCAGGATATGCATTGGGAACCTACTACTGGAGAGTGTGGGCAAGGAATACTCAAGGAGAGAATGTTTCAGAGAATACTTGGCAGTTCACAATAGTTTCGCCTTCACCTGGAAAACCCATACTTGTGTCTCCAGAGAATAATACCTCAACTAGCGACAACACCCCGACCTTCACTTGGCAGGTTGGCTCTAACGCGGACAACCACAGGATCGAGGTCGACAACGACAGCGACTTTTCATCCCCAATCGATAATGTGATGTTAGGAGCAACTGACAATACATGGACGAAGCCAGAGCCAGGATACGAATTGGGGACATATTACTGGAGGGTGTGGGCCATAAATACTCAAGGGGAGAACTGCTCCGAAAACACTTGGCGGTTCACAGTGCAGGCACTTACTATCGTGGACATAACGCTTTCGGGCGTGCCGATCGCATGGGGAACTGTTGCACCAGGCACGGAGAACAACCCAGCCATCGACAACACCTGCGGCTTCCCGATGAAGATCACGGTGGAGTCCACGACGAACACGAACGTCGACATCTACCTGAAGGGCACGAACTGGGAGAGTGGGGCGAATATCATAGGAGTGGAGAATTGCTGGATAGATGACGACAACAACTTGCTCAAGGGGATGATGGCTAGGGAGAACTACCTAGTCGACAACATAGCAATTGATGCTCCATGGGGAGTTAGCTGGAGCTCCAACGATTCAAAACTTATTGCAGCCGTCGGATGGGATTCAAACACAATCGCCGTCTTCTCATATGATAACATCACTAAGACCCTAATCCGCGAGAACTACCTAGTCGACTCCACCGCAATCGACGATCCATTGGGCGTTTCCTGGAGCCCCCACGATCCCAAGCTCATCGCAGTCATCGGAAACTGGTCAGACACAATCGCAGTCTTCTCATATGATAACATCACTAAGACCCTGATCCGCGAGAACTACCTAGTCGACTCCACCGCAATCGATGATTCACAAGATGTCTCCTGGAGTCCCCACGATCCCAAGCTCATCGCAGCCGTCAACTATTATGACAGGATCTCCATCTTCTCATACGATAACACCACTAAGGCCCTGATCCGTGAGAACTCCCTAGCTGACGCCACCGCAATCGACTACGCAATTGCCGTTTCTTGGAGCCCCCACGATCCCAAGCTCATCGCAGCCACTGGATACGATTCAGACACCCTAGCAGTCTTCTCATACGATAACATCACAAAGGCCCTGATCCGCGAGAACTATATAGAGGACTCCGCTGGGGGACTTTATGGTCCAAGTAGGATTTTCTGGAGTCCCCACGATCCCAAGCTCATCGCAGCCACTGGATACTTTGGAGATTCCATCGCCATCTACTCATACGTTGGGGAGGAAGGAGTGAACGGGGTTACTCTCAAATCGAGCTACCCGGGGACCGCAAACACGGGCTTCTTCGAGGATGTTGCCCCGAGCACCGTCAAAAGCGTATACTTCTGGATCTCAGTTCCCTCGAGTCAAGCTACGGGCTACTACACTAGCACGATTTCAGTAAGAGCCGTTAGGGATGGGGACGTGCCGTGAAAAGGATACCCCAATTACCCCCCAAACCCTTAAATTTGATGCTTATGAAGATAAAAAAGGAGGTATAAAAACGCGAGATGAGATGAAAATAGCGGCTTTGATTGGAATAGCAGTTCTAGTCGCATCGATGGCCTTGAGCGCAGCACCAGTCGGTTTCGCAGCAGAGAACGCGGAGGAGGAGAATACCTCGTCCTCGCTGACTGTAGGGATATGGGTCGACATAACGCTGTCGAATGTTCCTATCGCGTGGGGAACCCTGACTACAGGCACGGAGAACAACCTCGCCCAAGCAAACGCAGGTAATCCAGCCACGACGACGGTGGAGTCCTCGACAAACACAAATGTTGACATCTATATCAAGGGCACAAACTGGACATATAGCAGCTATACACTTGGAGCGGACAACTGCCACTACGACAACGACGCCACGGCGGGCGGACCGAAGTGGACGACTCTCTCGACTTCATATGCGGCAGGTCCAAACCAAGGATTCTTCGAGGATGTCACACCTGGGTCGGCGAAGAACAGCTACTGGTTCATAAATATCCCAACGAGTCAGCAGCAGGGCAACTATACAAACACGGTATCCTTCAAGGCCGTGAAGGATGGCAATACGCCGTAAGGTGGGGGCTTATGCAGAAATTGCGGCTCCTAGGCGCATTGGCAGCAGTAGGATTACTTTTGATGCTAACCTCGAGTGTGCACGCTCCCCCGCCTCCACCTCAGGAGAATGAGCCCCGCTACAACTTGGGCTGCGGTTATCGAGAGCCGTTTCGGGATATCCCTCAAGGTGGAACCGGGGAAACTATCTTGTACTTTTATTCTGCTTATGGAAATGTCACGTGTTATGTGACAGTGAACGTTGAGGCAGCTCCACAAGGGTGGAGGGTGGAGTACCAGCCGGAGATGGTGATAGTCGAACCCCAGTGGTTTTCCGAGAACAAGTTCGAGGTAGAGCCCGGTCAGGAGTGCCTTCTGCTAAAATACGTCGAAGATAACGAGAACAAGCAGGGTTATGTAAGGGCTTGGACGGTCAAAGTTAGTGTTAAGGTCCCGGAAAATGAGGCATTGGGCACATACACAGTGAGGGTGGGATATGTCGGGGACTGGAAGATGGGAGGTATGAGTGCGGTAACGCGAGCGGGGAACGCGGAGTGGCGGATCAAAGTGGTGGAGTCAACACCCATAGTAGGGCCCGGGACAAGTCCGATCTGGTTCATAGCTGGTCTTATTACGATACTCGCGGTTCCCACAACGGTATTCAGATCTAAATGGGTTCCCGCGATGGTGAGCCTAGGATCGAAGATAAGGAGCAGGGCTCACATGCCGACTTTACCAAAGCTTCCCGGAAAGCCGATAAAGCTCATGGATCAATTGAAAGTTCATAAAGGAGGTCGTCCTGCCGTAGTCGCGTCCGTGCCCGGGGGTGAGCCAGAGTCACCTCCTCTACCCCCCGGGCACCGCCCCACACCAAGGAGATTGAGCCTAACGGACATAGGAATTGCGATAGCCTTCATACTTATGTTGTTCGGTTTTCTTCTAGTGGTGGGGTTGCTTTGAACAAGCTCTATCCATTTTTTCTTATTATCCTTGTTTTAGCTGTTTTAGTTGTGCCGACCTGTTCAGCAGACGGAGGGGTGGAAGAGGAAGAGCAGGCCACATTTTCCACCCTAACGGTTTACGTGCCTCCACCTCCGCCTCCACCTCCTCCCCCACCTAGCGGCCCCCCTGGCGAGCCTGGGCGCGGGGACATTATGGCAGAACTTTCGATAACATTAATGAGGACCACCTATGCTCCAGGGGAGACGCTTAGGGCGCTCGTGAATGTTAACAATTATATCTTCACGCAGAACGACGTAATCCTCCGCTTGAACATAATGAGCGATAGCGAGATTCATGCCACGATCGAAAAAACTACAAATATTAGACCAGGGATGAATCAGCGCATTATCGAAATCGAAGTTCCAGATGTACATCCTGGGGACTATCTGGCACAGGTTGAAATGGTGGAAACAAACGGGGACATAACGTGGGCATCCGCAGCCTTCACAGTAGTCTCACCTCCTTTGGTCTCGACGGATCGTCTGATTCTATTGGCAATATTCGCCATCGCTATAGTCGCAGCACTGGTGCGCCGTCGCAGGAGATGAGATGAAAGCCGTCAAGAGTATTCTAATAAGCATCGTGTTTATTATTGTCGCGCTAATTAGCGGTGGGATTGGCATAGCAGTCGTAATAAAAGTCCCGTTTGGCGTACCTTTTAGCGCTTTCGTTGCTACCTCCTTAATTTTCAGCTCCGCAATCATTTTTCATTGGTCTCATAAGGTGCTCGAGGGAATGAGATGAAAGGGGGGGCGATAGTAAAGCTTGTCCTGCTGGTCATCCTAACATACGTATGGGCTTTCAAAATCGTAGATTATTTTTATTCCAAATTATCGAGCTTCTGGTTCCTCGCCACCTTTTTCTTCGCTCCTATTTTCATTTGGGTGCTGGCAACCCATGTGGCGAACAGGATACTCCGCTATCCATCGAGTTTCGAGATAGCTGTACGGGAGAGCCTGTTCCGGAATTTGGTAGGCTACGCTCTAATTTTAGTGTTTGCAGGATTAGTGTTGTTCTTGGTTAGTGGATAGTGGATAACTTTATATTTATAGCTCCTTATCCCAAAATCGATGAGATGACTTAAATGGCAGACGCTCGTACAGCAGCCGCAAAGACGGGGATCACGGGAACGGCAGCTCTGGTGGGTGGAGCTATAGCTGGCCCCCCAGGGGCGCTCGGTGGAGCCATGGTTGCGGCGGCAGGAGGATCGATTTTGGACGGCTCCAGGGTGTGCAAATCCATAGACGAGGTAAAAAAGATGGCAGTGGAGAAGCTACCAGCGAATCAGGCCATACCATTAGTGTTAAAGCTAGATGAGCTGGCGGGTGTCGTAGGCTGCAAGCCGAATAGGAGATAGCTATCGCTTTTGCTTTTGATAAACTTTCATTGGGCAATTCCATAATTTAAAATCTGGGCAATACAATTTCCTCGGACAATCGCCATCTTTTTTCAGGGTAATGCTTGGATGGAGTGGGCAGTTTACTGTATCACATCCCCCAGGTCCACCACGACAATGTCGGCGTCCAATAGACCTCGTTGGTGTCGGCATTGGAAAATTTGAATTGAACTTGAGGATTTCCCGGGAACCAAGATCCAGCCTTAAAAGCCCTCTCATTTTGGAAATTGAAGGTAACTCTAATCAATTTATTTTCTCCGCGACCAAGATGGAAGATTATGCCTGTTATATCCAATTCAGTATGACCGATCCACCTATTCTCAGAATAGGACCAGAGCACCGCCCCTAACCAATCGTTGCCGTGCTCGCCCCAATTAGAGCTAGGGACGGGGCCGTTTATAACCCCGTTTATGGCCATCTTCAAGTTGACAGGGTGGGTGCCGTCATTCTTAACCGTGAAATAGTAGTAAAGGGACGTTTGCCAGTCGCTTTGAATGGCTCCGTTATCTACCTTGAAAGACGTGCCATGATAACGAACTGTCGTCTGCGGCGCTGACGAGGGTATCACCGTTAGGATAATTTTACAGTCCTTGATGCTCTCGGGTGGAATCCTGTTAATAAGTCTGATAAAAGGGATGGTTCTGTACTCACCATCTGGCAAGTCCCATTTCTCTTCCTCGTAATAGAGGATTACATTGTCCCCGATCTCAATATTCTGGAGATCTTGTCGGGAAAAGAATTGATACACATACGCGTTGTCTGTTATCGAATGCTGATAGGAAAGAGGATACGTTAGTTTTAAAGTCAACTGGTAAAGGTCGATATTGGCATATATCCACCTAATCTTATCCACAACCTGGCCATACACAAGACTGGCATCCCCACTGAAATGAGATCGAGTGGCGATTGCGCCGATGCTTCCTCCCACTATTCCCATTATGGCTACTACTACGAGCACTTTTTTCATGCTCTTGAAATCTCCCTTCCTATATCTTTCCAAACGGCGTCGATTACTTTTTTCGTTATCTCAGTCGGTTTCTTTCTTGAAACCCGCCCACACATCATACAACGTAATTTGCCTTTAAGATTTTCAAAAATTCCGCCACATTTTGGACAAACACCATCTATAAACGCTAAACGAGCCGCTACCTCGCAATAAGTTCCGGCGGGACCGAGGACTGCAACTTTTACAACTTTATCATCGTCCGTTCCCTTTTTTAATACAAGCTTATTCATTTCTCCGCCTCCAGCTGAGCGTCCAGCTTTTTTAGCTCGAGGTAAAGGGCTAATAGGTCTATCTGCGCCTGCATAATGTCATCATTGTGCGCGAGGGCCGCTAGATCTTCCTCTCGATCTAAATTGTATGCCCACTCGTTTTCAAGCAGGGCAAAAATTTCCCAAATGCCCTCTTGGAAATGAATTTTGTCTGGTTCTTTGGTCGGCGCACCTGTAGTCAGAATAAGCTTTAGGTTCAGCGCCGCCTTCCTGATGTGCTCGTACCTCATGTTATCATCTCAAGCATTCTATCTTCCTCTTGTCTCGCTTCATATTCTAGGAAGCTGACCGCGCCTTCAAAACTCATCCTGTTCAGGCGCATCATCTCAACTATTCGCTCTTCCACAACCTTATCCCAATCTATTTCTTCGGCAGACATTCAAGCACCTTCACTTACGTCACCCTCGCTCTCATGTTTGTGCGGTAGGCAAGCTTCCCGTCGCTTTTTGACTTCTCGATATAACCCCTTGTCAGTAGCTTGTCAAAATCTATCGAGTGCCTCATCGAGTCCTCAGACGTGTAGCCCAGCAGTAGGGGCAGCTTGTCCCGTCTGAACCACGACCCATCGTTCTGGAGAAGGAGGCTCCAAAAGCGTTGCTCGGCCCTCGACAGCCCCCGCATAATCCGCTGGACGCCAGGCAGGTTCAGGATATCTGTCACTGGCCCCGATGGAATCGCTACCGGAGCAGGGAGCTCGGGAGCCTGTGGTTCCCTCATCTTTGGTCTTGCTACTCTTGGCGGTCTCCAAGTTTCGGCCACCCTCCTTTCAACCTCGCGTTCACTGATGCCCTCTCTATGAATCTCGACCTTGAACCCCTTATCCATCACAGAGAAAAGCCGCTTGCGATCGTGCAGGTACTCATCCATCGTCATTAGTATATGGTGTTCCCCCTCACCTTTTATCTCGAACCCGTGGAGTAGGCGGGTGAAGCGCTGGAGTTCCTGCCTTCTAGATCCAAAAAGCCAAGAAACCTCTATGACCTTCCCCACTGTTGGTAGAGAGATCCCCTCGTCGCCTACACGGGAGACCACAGCCAAAGGGGACTTCTCAATAAGCTTCAAGCGCCCCTTGGTCTGTCCGTACACATGAGGGACATCGAAGCGCTTGGCGATGGTCTTGCCTATTTCTATAGCGTCACAAAATATTATAGTCTTTACCTCTGGGTCTATGAGTACCTTTAGACGGGCGAGCTTGGCCTGGAAGTTTTTAACGAGCCATACGTGGCATACCGGGGATTTGATGAGGCCGAGTTGCTTGAAGTGCTGCCATCCAAGGCCAACAGGTTTTCCCGTGAGCGAGAATATGAGATCTTCACGCTTATCTTCGCGCTGCGGGCTCGCTGACAATCCTAAGGTATATCTCCGCTTTATGAATGAGAGCTTGGAGAACATATTAGATGGCTGATGATGACACTCATCGACGATCATACTCGTCCACTCTTTTTCGGCGTGCTTCTTGATCGCCGTGTGATATGTGCAGACCGTGTACTCCTCCGGCTTTAGATCCGTGTGGGTTTCTATCCGAGCTTCCCACTGCTCCTTTAGGATGATGCTCGGGACCACAATAAGGTGCGGGGGTTTTAGGTGCGTCATCAGATAGAGCCCAAGTACCGTCTTGCCAGTCGAGGCCGGGAAGAAGACACCGATATTCGAGTACTGCATGAACACATCCCAGGCCTCTTTTTGATAGGGCCTCAACTCGAAGTCTAACTTGCGGTCAACCAGGTCGGACGGATCAACTGGCTTCAGCGAGAACGGCAGAACCCCATCCTTCACGAGCGATGCGATCAACTCGAAGCTCCTGCGCTTGTTTATCACGATGCGTTTTTCGTCTCGATCTTTAAGAAACGGGCGGTACTTACGCCAAGCCTCCTCGAGTGCCCGAGGCGAACCACTCAGAATCTCGCCATCGAGCTTGAGGTCTGGAGGGGGCTTGAACCCCAACTCCCGTTTTATCACCTCAGGGAGTTCCCCGAGCCAGTCCATGTAGCGGTTGACCAAGAAGGTGTTGAAACTTTCCGTCTGTTTATGAAGCCAACCGAACTGGATATCCACAAACCTAGGGATTTTTAGATACCAAGAGTCCTGCCTTCCGGGTACGGGGTCCAAGTCATATGGCTTCCTGAAGAACGCTTCGAGTTCCTCTGGCTTGAGCTTAGCCATGCGAATTGAAAGAGCATAGTCAGCTATCTGCCTCTGCGTCTGCTCCCGCACCTCATCGGAGAGGTTTGCGAGTTCATCGAGCTGGGGAATTACGCCTTTGAGCTGATCAACAAGGAAGCGCACGCGATCGAGCGCCAAGGCTTCTGGACCCACCTTTTTTTCCTCCACCTCGACCTTTGCCGGCTCTTGCTGTTTTCCCTTTAGTCTGGAAGCCGTATTCCTCACCTTAAGCGTATGCTACGAGCTCCTCCTTCTTTTTCTTTTTCCTGCGCTCAAGAACCCTTTTAACCAGGTTCACGAACTCCGCTTGGGTTAGATCCTTAACCCCTTCATCGCAGTCCTTGCCGGTGACGCGCTCAATCTCCTTGTCTATTTCAACTCTGTCCTCGTGCGTGGTCTGCGGGAGCAGGTCGAGCTGTCCCAACAATTCTTTTACAACCCTACTCATATCATCACCCTAGCTTTTTCATCTCTCACTCTCATTTTCCCACTACCCGGCTAATCCTGAACCTCCCAATGTACCCACAGGAACACGCATACCTTTCCCGCGTCCATCTCTTTTCTGGCTTCTCTATCCCCATCGATTTAACCTCCTCCTTGATGATTTCACGTTTCATCCGTTAACGGCTCAATGTAGCCCTTGTGGCCAAGCTTATCGATGGCGTACGGTTTGCTGACTGGCAGTCCTTCGATTTCGCGCCAGCGCACCCAGAGATGGCACAGGAACACTTTAATCATCTTCCTGAGCGCCATCAGGTGGATGTGGAGTTTATATGCGCCCTTCTTGATTTGCTTTAGGTCCTCGCGCTGAGAGTAGGTGCTCTTGAATTCATGGTAGAGGTCGGCGTAGGGCCCTCGAGCTTTGAGCATCTGTGAGGCAACCCGCCAACAGTGGGTCTTCAGACGCGGATTGTACCCTACCTTTTGCCCCCTCCGTATTCGCTCCCCGGGCTTCCCGACGCTGTACGCCCAGAGCTTCGAAACTGTGGGGAAGCGTCCTGGGTCGTCTATCCAGGCTATTAGTCCAGCAGCCATTACGGATCCAACGCCCTTCACTCCCGATAACCAGCCGATCCAGAGAGGATGTCCCTTTATCTCCTCCTCGATCAGTTTCGCTATCCGCTTCTCCTCCGCCTTGAACTCTGCAACGGTCTGTACGAGGGCGGCGGACTGCGCAGGCGTCAGCATCTTGAATTTATCGTAGATGAACGCCCGGTTCGAGAGCGCCATCCTTATCTTCTGGATGTCGTAGTAGTTCTCCACGAGGATGCGGAGGCGCGGGTGTTTAAGCTTAGAGAAGGTTTCTTTCATCCTCTTCTCCCAGCCCCTCCTCCTGCGCCCCTGCTCCTCAGCAAAATCGCCCTCTTCACTCATACCATATCACCTCCTTAAAACCGCATACACTTAGATGGGCTACAATCCACATATGGCTCGCATCTTTTATCTGGGCTTCAAATTCGTATTGGCTCGCAAGTGCATCAGGGGTTTCATTTTTTATGTGGCTCGCTCGGGCTTCACTCAAGTCGTGGCTCGCACACATTGGTTGGGTTTCATCCTTGAGATGGCTCGCAGAGAGATTTTGGAGTTCAAGCCTTTCCTGGCTCGCATTTTTCCTATGGACTTCAGTATGATGCTGGCTCGCACCTACTTCACGGGTTTCAATCTCAGCCTGGCTCGCATTGTCTTTACAGGTTGCACGACCGAAATGGCTCGCAAAATACCCCAGGTTTACATATCCCATTTGGCTCGCACACGTACCATGGGTTTCAAGACGAGATTGGCTCGCACAGACGCTTTGGGCTTCAGCCAAGACATGGCTTGCATAGGGATAATAGGTTTCAACAAATGCCTGACTCGCAAACATTGGGTGGGTTTCATCTTTGAGATGGCTCGCACCCCTTTGGTGGGCTCCACTTTTAAGCTGGCTCGCATATTTGATTTGGGCTTCAACGTTAAAATGGCTCGCATCTTTTGGTTGGTTTTCACATGCTTCTTGGCTCGCACGTGTATCGTGGGCTACAACATTACAATGGCTCGCATCCTTCCCTTGGATTTCAGGTCTACATAGGCTCGCATTTTTTCTTCGGATTTCACGCTTATATTGGCTCGCACATTTTGAATGGGTTTCACTTTGCACATGGCTCGCAGATCTGCCACGGGTTTCAAGACGACATTGGCTCGGATGGGTTTCGACATTTGTATGGCTCGCAACTTTTCTATGGGCTTCACTTCTCCACTGGCTCGCACACTTTTCATAGGCTTCAAAATTTATCTGGCTCGCAACCATCCTCCGGGCTACATTCATATATTGGCTCGCACATACACATTGGATTTCAAATTTACACTGGCTCGCATATTGTACCCGGGTTTCAAATTCTATACGGCGCGCACGTTCTCTTTGGGCTTCATAGCTCAAGTGGCTCGCAATCATGTCTTGGGCTTCACTCATTACAAGGCTCGCACCTATGCTTTGGATTTCATAGATGTTTAGGCTCGCATACCCCCACTGGGCTTCACCTCTAGTTTGGCTCGCAGATTTAAATTGGGCTTCACCCCACGCATGGCTCACACGTTCTTGATGGGTTTCACAAGGACGATGGCTCGCACGAAGTGGCCGGGTTTCAGACCCAACATGGCTAGCAGGGTTTATATGCTACACCTCTTTGAGGTTGTACTTCTTCACAAGGTGTTCGAAGAACGCCGTCGCAGGGGCTTCCTCGTCAAAATACCTAGTGGCGGTCATCGAGGCGACTTTTACACCCACTTCCCATCGCGGCTTGCCGGGCTTCATCAAGATGAAGCTCCGTATCCATACGCTAACCAAGAACCTCTGAAAATCTCCACTTGCCGTTCTGGGGATTACTCTGTGCATCAGTTTAGCGTTTTTAATGCGAAGGTTGGCGTTGGCTAGTTTAAATCGGAGATCCTGTTGTACGGCATGGATCAGGTCTTCTCCTCGTGATGTGGCATCTCGCAATAGGGCGTCAAGCGCCTCGCCAACTTCCTTGCCGAAGGTTAGGGCTTGAATGTTTTTTAGTCGTTTCAAGTCTTCTCCACGTTTGACTTCTTGGGCAATTATATCACGCTCCGAAATGAGGCAATCCTCGAGAAATTCTAGCCTAAACGGACCAGGCTTCGCGCAACTAGGATTATCGCAGAGTATCGGGTTAATCAATAGCTGGTCCTTCTTGGGGTCGCCAGTTTGGATAACGCGGTTGAGTTTCCCGCAGTGAAGGCACTTGAAAATTGCGCAACCCTTCCTTATCCGTTTACCCATTTGGCTCGCACATGTAGTTTGGGTTTCACGAGCGACTTGGCTCGCACGTTCTGGGTGGGTTTCAAATGACCGATGGCTCGCATGGGTTCTTTGGGTGTCGCGAGCTGGATGGCTCATCTTTCCATAATAAAGAGGGGGATTTGAAGGTGGGAGTCCTCGCTCAATACGAAACACTCGCGCTTGCCAGGTCCGATCGGTGAACAGGCAGTGGATCTGGATACCCATATTGGAAATTTTCCTAGTCGCGCATCTTCGGCAAATGGCAAATCCAGACTTGAGAGCATCCTTATATTTATGCTTGCATCTCACGTAGAGGACATTTTCTCGCTTCGACCAAAAAGCCTTGTTTTTCTGGAAGAAATCGTTGAAAAAAATCAGCTCTTTTTTGTAATCTTTCTTTTCTATATCTTTGATCTCTCTTGTCATCTTTCTGTACTCATCCATAGCCTTTCGGTCGTTCGCACGCAGGACCTCGACCAACATTTCAGCTTCAGTCATC
>Ga0315310_10000192_pt1 | contig 40883 bp, 41 predicted proteins | sample TDP5_MG_FD_203630 | JGI IMG/M metagenome (GOLD analysis project Ga0315310, IMG submission 203630) | Freshwater sediment microbial communities from Lake Towuti, South Sulawesi, Indonesia - TDP5 | ecosystem: Environmental > Aquatic > Freshwater > Lake > Sediment | place: Indonesia: South Sulawesi...
TTTCGCTTTTTAATTGTATCCTGTTCATTTTTTCTTCAAGTTCTTTTGTTAATTTTATCGAAACAACCTTTGGACAATATTTCTCTAGAACCTCTAGAACCTCAAAGCCCAAATCTGTCACAACCATTCTCTCGTCCCGAACATACTTTCTATCATAGAGCGTCTGTGTAATGCCTGCCCTTGTGGCCTTTGTCCCAATCTCTGCTTCTTCCATTCTTTTGAGGAGGCTACCAGGGTTATACCGCGGCGGCGGTTTGGTGAACTTGTCCTCCAAAATAACCCTTTTGATTTTGATTGTTTGTCCCTCTTCTATGGGGGGCAACAGAACTTCTTCCGCCCTGACGTATGACCCATAGAAGCGTAGCCAACCTTCCTTTAAAGTTTGTCTTCCCCTTAGGTAAAAGCGAACCTCGTTAACATTGATGCACACCCTCATGCTTTGCCTTATTGCTGGTTCGCCAAAGACCGCCATAAACCTTCGAACGACAAGGTCCCAAATGTTTCTTTCAGAGGAGTCTAGAACCCTTTCTGGCAAGTTTCCAGTTGGATAAATGGCTGGGTGTGCTGGGTCTTCCTTACTTCCTTCTCTTGGCTTTAATTCTGGTTTTGTGAGAAGTTCCGCCGTAAGTTTCTTGTATTCAGGAACTTTGTTTAGGCTTTTTAGTATTGCCTCATAGTTTATTGCTGGTGGGAGTTTTTGGCTACTTGTTCTTGGGTAAGAGATTAAAGCTTCTAAGTATAAGCGTTGAGCGATGTTTGAGGTGCGCATTGGAGTGTAGCCGAAAAGGCCGTAGGCTTCGCTTTGTAGGGCACCCAAGTCGAACGGTATTGGCGGCATTTGTTGGAATTTTCTAACATCTATCTTCTCTATTTCACCGTTTTTTCCTTTGCAAGCATCCACAATGGCGTTTGCTTCCGTTTTGGTTTCGATAATCTTCTTTTCGTATTCAGCTTCAAAAATTGAATTGGCTATTTCGACTTCTGCTTCTATGCCCCAGTAGGGGGTTGGCACGAAGCATCTGATTGCTTTTTCCCTAGCCACGAGAAATCTAAGGGTTGGACCTTGCACTCTTCCTGTGCTCAGTGTTGCGTATTTTCCGCTCCAATCCCTCGCCGCTATTGTTAAAGCCCTTGAAAGGTTCACTCCGTAAAGCCAGTCAACCTCGTGTCGTGCGCGTCCTGCCTCTATCAGGGCAAAATCCAGATGTGGCAGCAGTTCAGTATACGATTTTTCTAGTTCCTCCTTGGTTAGGGTGGAGTATTTCATGCGCTTTGAGACATCTTCTTTGTTGCCACATGCGTGTTTCAGTATGCAATACCCGATGATGCTTCCTTCGATGTCGTAGTCGCACGCGTCAATGAAAATGTCGGCGTCGTTTGCCAATTTTGAGATGGTTTCTAGCCACGTGCGGATTTGTTTTGCGCCTCTCTCAGCGACGTATCTTGGCACCCATTTAAAGCTGAAAACGGGATAGTAGTTTCTTCCGCTTCTTTCTTCAGCAACCGTGTATAGATGTCCCAAGGCCGGAACAACAATTATCTCCTTATCCCGTTTGGCAACATAGTATGGGACTCCGTTTTCTTCCATTTTCTTAGCTTTTTCCTTGGCGTCAAGGGCTGAGGCTATTCTTTGCGCGGCATCTGGCTTCTCGGTTATGATTAGCGTGTACTTTTCCATGTTAGCACAAACCAACGCAGGCGACTTGGAAACAGTTTCTTAGAATTAAGCCTAATAGATAAAATTAAGAGTTTCTATGCGATATTGCTGAGATGATATTACTTAATTAAAACAAATAAGTATAAGGTTATTGGCGCTCTTTAATCTAGTCCGAAGTTTCTTTTCTGATTATGATACTTCATTGCAGTGTTAGAAAAGGAAAGCAGCTCTTGATATGACTTGAAGTTATATCTATCCCTAATTCTTGTAAAAGGCATTCGAGAAATCTCTGTCTGAAATTTAGAGAAAGTCTCCGAAGGTGCTATGATGAAGAATTTTATTCCCCTTAAAGGACTAATTTGGAAAAGTCTCAGTAGCCCATCTCTCACATTTGTTGTGTGTTCAACTTCAAAACAACATTCAGGGTAACCTTCCGGCCTAAACCATATTACATCTATTTCTCTAACTATCTCCAAGGTTGAGCGAAACGTAAACTCAGGTATCTCCTGCAGTGTTGCTATCTCTCCAAGGGTTTTGTCCTTATAAGGTTTGGAGCGGTCACGAGATGAGACGTACGTATCAAAGCCGAGCAAATTTCCTACTTCTAGCAACAATCCCTCAGCTTCCTCATGTGTGGAGATGGTCATAAGTTTCTCGGGCAAAGTTACCTCTTTCGCAATTTTTGCCTCTTCCTTCAACTTCTCAGCTTGCTTTTCTTCTTCGATGGGCATAACTTTGTCGAGTATATAGTACAAGAAGAAGTCAGCATCCACAAAATCTATATGGGTGAAACCATGACCCTCGAGCTCATTCTTGATTTGACTTAGTACTTCGTTACATTTTTCATAACCTTCACCATCAACAGACCATGTGTTCCAAACTTTGTTAGGAAGTAAACTCTTCATTCCTAAGAAAGGTAAAACGTTAATCGGTGTTCTATTCCAGAGACAGTACCTATCAGAGGATACAAAGACAAGCATCTCCGATATGGAAGATATACCGAGACCTTTGATCATACTTCTAAATCTATCATATCTTTCATGGAGGGGGTTGGCTCCATAAAGAAGCTCTTTGAACTCTTTTCTTATTCTTTCTATTCCATTGTCTTGAACAACCTTATTCGCTTTAACGTCCTTCCTTACCCACATTGCGTTTGCCCAAAGCGACTTCAGTACATCCTTAAATTCTTCCTCAGTCAGATGATCAATTTGCTCCTCGCTGAACTTCTTACTGAAATGTTCTCTTCGTTGCTTTCTGTCGGTATCCCATTCCATACCTTCAGAGGTTCCCATAAACTCCTTAAACCCGGAAACATATTGCCCCACCTTTGCCTTTTGGTCCGGTGTCAAAGTGGCCAAATTAAAACAACCTCTCGTTAATCCATATTTTAAACTCAATAAAGGATATAAAACCATTGTCACGAATTCCATTCACAGAAAAATAGACAGCCTACAGACTACGTACATAATTTTCCAAATGAACCCCATTAATCACATGTCAGAAACAAGTGGTATCCCATTCTTATACAAGACCCCTCCTCCTCTCTTCTAAGATATATGAACAATTCGGTTAACTGGAGAAATTCTGTTGCTCATGGCTTAAAGAAGACAAGTAATTATTTGCCATCAAGCTTTATCAAAACATCCGCGAACAAATTGCAAGCCTCGAAAAAGCCCATCCCCCTTCAACATTCTACAAACATATTTGGCTCCAAATAGAGGGGCCTACACCCATTGCACACACAAACACAAAAAAGAAGAGAAAAAATCACTCTAGAACCAAACAACCAAGCTATAGACTAGCAACCAATAAATACGCCGTGGAGGCTTATTCTTTACCGTTACGTGGAGTGTATTGATTTGCCCCAACGTGTTGTGTGTCAACAATGTGGCCGCGTATTATATGAAGGTGCTGAACTTAGGCCTCCAGATGAAATTTTACATCAACACGATGGGAAATGCCCAGGATGCGGCAAAAAACTTTCCCTCATACCCATCGACGTGGATGTAAAACCCGTAAAATAAACGGTGGCTGGAGAAGGAATTTGACGGAAAAAATACGTAGAACTCAACTTTATGGAGTGCATCAACGAACAGCGAAATTGACGGTCTTTGCCGGTTTTGAGATGCCTCTATTCTATAGAGGCATAATACCCGAGCATCTAGCAGTGCGGAACAGTGTCGGAATCTTCGATATATCCCACATGGGACGAGTGATAATCAAAGGTGCGGAATCTGAACATTTCCTAAACTACGTGATAACAAACGATGTTTCTAAGCTGTTGCCTTACAGTGCCCAATACTCAGTCATGTGTAATGAAAACGGCGGCATAATAGATGACTTTGTGATATGCCGGTTGGAAGAGGAAAAGTTCATGATGGTTTCTAACGCGACCAATAGGGAAAAGGACTACAACTGGTTAGCTGGAAATACTGAAGGCTTTGATGTAAAAATCGAAGAAATTTCAGACGAAGTGGCGATGCTTGCAGTTCAAGGTCCAAACGCCGAGAAAACCCTACAAAAAATCTCCACAGAAGATTTAAGCAAAATTGAAAGATTCAAATGTGCACATTCACATCTAGCAGACGTAGAAGTTTTCCTCTCTAGAACAGGATATACAGGCGAGGACGGATTCGAAGTTTTCGTATGGAATGCCTCATTAACTAAACCTGACAACGCAGTAAAATTATGGAATGCCGTCCTTGAGGCTGGCAAAACCTTTGGAATAGAATCGTGCGGCTTAGGAGCAAGAGATACGTTAAGGCTTGAGGCGGGAATGTGTCTGTATGGAAACGACATAGATGAAAGCACGACTCCTTTGGAAGCCATGCTGGGCTTTGTGGTGAAATTCCACAAGGATAACTTCATGGGAAAGGATGTGCTGCTAAAACAGAAAAACGAAGGAGTTAAACGCAAACGCGTCGGAATACGGATGGGTGAGCAGGGAATACCTCGACCGAGCTTTGAAATCTACAGCAATAAAGGTGAAAATGTAGGACACGTGACAAGCGGAACATTTTCACCGCTCCTCCACCACGGCATCGGAATGGGTTACGTTCAAACATCTCATGCTCAAGAAGGAAACGTTGTAGACGTGAAAATACGCGACAAAAAAGCGAAAGCAAAAATAGTACCATTTCCATTCTACGACCCTGAAAAATACGGATACAAACGCAAGCCTTCCTTTTAAATGTGAAACCAGCATGAGAAATGCTTTTTCAGAAGAAACACACTGGGAAAAAGCCGCCAAAACCAAAATGGGCAGATACCTAACTAAAATAGAAACCGACTTCATTCTTAACGCAGTCAACTTAGCAAAATGCACACTCATCATGGACGTAGGCGCAGAAGCAGGCAGATTCTCACTATTGGCAGCAAACAACAACGTAGACATCATAGGTATAGACATAGACTCCTACGGGCTGAAAAGACTGAAACTAAAAAACAAACTCGTAAACACATTGCAAGCAGACGCAAGGAACATTCCACTGAGAGAAGAGGTGCTCGACGCAGCCTTCATGATCGAAGTCCTAGACTACATACCGGAACTGGAAAAAACAATAACTGAATGCCACAGAACCCTGAAGCCAGATGCATCACTCGTCCTCTCATTCGGAAACAAATCGAGCCTAAAATCAAAATTAAGGAAAATCCGCGGAAAATCTTACAGGCATTCTTACCGCAAAGTTACACAGAGCATAGACAAAATTGGTTTCAAAACCAGAAGAAAAGTGGGGTACAACTGGCTACCCTTCAACCGAACATCCGAAAACCCCACTCATTCCATGGTTAGCCAAAATTGAAAAGTTGTTTGGACTAAGAAACATTCCAAGTTTAAGCCCGTGGGTTCTAATACACGCAGTTAAGTCAAAGTGAAGGCTTTTACCTTTCTCATTCAAAGCCTTTTGAAAAGACATATAAGAATGACGCCTGTCATACAAACCATCCATCAACCGCAAGGATAATAAAACACCTAAATAATCTGTAGAAGAAGTGAACTCGAAATGAGGATTAAAGAAGTCCTATCGAAAGAGCACATTGTTAATGGCCTAAAAAGTTTGGGAAAAGCGCGAATTAGAATAAGCCACAGTTCGATAATGACTCTTTCAGTCTTATTACTCATACTTTTCATCGCTTTTACCATACGCATTTTCCCATTGCGTTGGGAAATACAAACGGGCTCGATGCACCTTTCCGAATTTGATCCCTATTATCAATACAGCCTCACAAAATACATGGTGGAAAATGGTTTGATTTCGCCGTATTGGCCAAATCAATGGGTAGACAAACAACGTTGGTACCCGGATGGAATAAACATGGCCATGTCTTATCCAGCATTGCCAATGACTGCAGCGTTTTTGTATAACATAGTTTCAGTGCTGGGTATACAGATTGATTTGATGAGTTTTTGTGCACTTTTCCCCGCAATAATGGGAGCGTTAGCCTGCTTAATAATTTACTTTCTCGGCAAAGACATTGGAGGAACCCCAGTCGGTCTATTTGCAGCTCTCTTTCTAGCTTTAAGTCCCTCCTATATTCAAAGAACTTCCCTCGGCTTCTTTGACGACGAAACCATAGGTATAGTTGCTCTGCTGTTGTTTGCATTCATGTTTTTAAGAGCAATTGAAGAAGAAAGGCCTGTCAGTTCAACCATGAAATACTCACTCGGTTCTGCAGCAGCCTTGGCCTATTTCATTTTGGGATGGGGCGCGTCATCTTATCCAATTGGGCTTACTGCGCTCTTCGTTTTTGTACTAATCTTGCTTAAAAGATACACACGACGCCTCTTGTTATCGTACAGTCTAACCTTTGGGTTAGGCTTGTTCATAGCCATAAATCATCCTTATATTTCAACAAAATATCTGACAGTTTCTACTATCTTACCAGTTGCAGGAGTTTTTGCTCTACTTTGTATCAGCGAGATGCTCCGAGCTATAACATCGGTGAAGGCAAAGACAATGTTTGTTGTGTTACTCTTGGCAGTGCTGGTTGGCGGTTTCGCCATGCTTTGGCAGCTGGGTTATATGGGGAGCCTAGCCGGAAAGTTTATTTCGGTCATAAACCCGTTTACACGGGCGGAGTCTCCTCTAATAGAGTCTGTGGCTGAGCATAGAATTTCAGCTTGGGGTTCCATATATTATGAGTTTGGCATAGGAATAATATTCTTCGTGGCAGGCTTGTATTTCCTTTTGAGAAACCTCAACAATGAAAACCTGTTCCTTGTAATTTTTGGTTTGACCTCCCTTTACTTTGCGTGCTCCATGGTGCGTTTGCTTGTACTTATGGCTCCAGCCTTTAGCCTTCTGGCAGGTAGTGGAATATTGGGAGTATTAAAACCCTTTAATACCCTGTTAAGAGAACCGCCAAAAATCGTTACGAAAAAGAAGTTCGGTTTTGAGCATGTGGGAAAGGAGTTCAGCGGGACCGCCGTCTTTCTGATATTCCTCATCCTAGTGACAAACTTTGCCTTTTCACCACAATCAGGTGGCATGCCTAAAGTGTATAGGCAGGCCTACGCTCCAATCACCATTACTGCAGGTAGCCTTCCAATAGTACCTAACGAACCCGTGCAAGAATGGCTAAACATGCTGGACTGGTTGAAGAGCAACGTTGGATATCTTCCTATAGAAGAAAAAGTTGTTTGCAGCTGGTGGGACTATGGGTATTGGTTGACCATGCTTGGAAATGTGACGTCCCTCGCCGATAACGCCACAATAAATAGTACTCAGATAGAGAACATAGGTTTCGTATTTATGGCTAACGAGACGCAAGCACTAAAAATGTTAGAGCTCTATGATGCAAAATACATCCTCGTGTTTACAACTCTCGCTATAGGACAGTCTGGTGGGCAGTACTATGCAACGTGGGCTGGTTACGGTGACGAAGGAAAATGGATGTGGATGGCAAGAATTTCAGGCAAAGCGCGTGACGACTTTATATATAAATATAATTTCCTTGACGAGAATTCGGCATGGACTAATGAAGACTTCTTTGGACAATATAACAATGAGACAAACAGGTGGGAATGGGGAGATGTTGGAAAGAACTCAACAATTTACAAGTTAATGAGTTGGGGAAAACAGCGCTGGTGCGATACAAACAATGCGGTGGTGGTTACAGGAGAAGAAGGTATTCAACCACAGTACTTTAAGGAAGCCTATTTTGCCGGATTGGACTTAAGTATAGGTAGCGAGCGATTGAGTAATTACGGTAACATTGTCCCGCTCGTGTGCCTTTACGAAATTGAGTATCCAACTGGATGAAGGAATGGGTTGGGTTGTTATTTCCTAAAGTTCCTGACCATCACAAGCCGAATAAGCGTTTAGTTCCAAACGGGTTGGGTGTAATCTACATTTTAGCAAGTGCGACATACCTCTTTGTGTTGTACTACTTTAACATACCACCAGCGTCTAACAATGTTTCTTCAGCTTTAACCTTGGCTGTCTGCATCTTATTTGGAGGTTTCATGGGCTTGCTTGACGACTGGATGGATTTACGATGGCGGTATAAGGCTTTCTTTCCACTGATAGCTGCCATACCGCTTGTTTCATTAGCCACCAGAATTGGACTGCGTACATCGATGACAACTCTCATTTTCGGAACTATAGATTTCGGCGTTTACTATTATTTCATAATTATTCCGCTGATTGTAACCGTAACTACTAATACTGTGAATCAGCTTGGGGGATTGAATGGCTTAGAAACAGTCTGTCCAGCAATCGTTATAATCGGGCTGATGGCCATATCAGGCGCACATGCAATCCTCTTATACCTTCCATTAGCCGTGTGGCTCTTACTCACCTTTCTCAATTTCCAGGGCAAAATTTTCGTTGGCAATGCGGGCTCTTTTGCCATTGGAATAACGTTAGCTGCTTCTGCGATCATGTCAGATTTGAAATCTATTCTGCTGGTTTCAATTTTGCCATACATTCTTAACTCTTCATTAATCTTGTTGGCTTACTTATTTTTCAGAACTAGGGCGTGTGTCTCTTTTGATGGTGAGAAGTTGTTTTCGGATCACAGAAGAAGTCTGATTACTCTAGTCACTTATCATCGTCCTTTGACTGAGCGAAAAGTGGTTATCATAATCGCATTTTTAGTATTGGCTTCAACCTCTGCCGCTTTATTGTTTCAATGGCTTTCGCCATAGTTATTCTATTTTCGCATGATGTTGTATGTATTATCGTGTTACACACAAAAGGCAAAAATCAGTTTTCGGTGAGGCTTAATTGCAAAGGTTAGAGGGCTAGCTCATCATGTGACTGATTAGTGCGAGGAATCCATTATTTGCCCAGCATTGTATGTTCCAAATGTTTCAGTCAAAGTGGAAATCACAAGATTATTAGGTGTTCGTCTGGATGTTAAGGGAAGTGGGGCTGAAACCATCAACTTTGATGTTAAGGCAAAGTTGGAAGAGAGGGAGCGCAAGAGCCAAATGGTTGTTGTTGGTTTCAGTCTGTTCTTAGCTACTAAGCCGAGTATCGTCAAGTTTGAGGTTGAAGGTGTGGCTACTTTAACTGGCAAAGATGTGGAGATAAATAAGATGTTGGAGGTTGACCCTGAAACAAAGGTGCCGTATGTTTTTCAAAGGGTTTACCAGTATGCATTTACAGCTATGTATCTTCTGTCAACAATTTTAAGTGCCCCTCCACCCCCACAAGATTTGTTGTTCCCCCAAAGGAGAGGGGTTCCAGTTGAAGACATAAATGTGGATGTAGAAGCGGGAGCGCCAGACGTTGTAACTGTTCAAGCCGAAACCGAAGAAGAAGAAACGAGCGGGGTTAGCGTTTCCAGTAAGTAAACTTTTCGCTTTTCACTCTTGAAGTTTCAACCAAGCAAGCAATAAATATCAAAAGTCTTTTAAAACGAAAATTCAAGAGGGTGTTCAAAGGGTGAAATTGAAGTTTAGAAGAGAACTTGTTGGTAAGTGTGGAATTTACTGCGGTGCTTGTAGACTCTGCAATCTGAAAAAGTGTGAGGGATGCTTGAACCTTTACGCCCATCAAGAGGCTAAATGCCCATACTACAAATGCGTGGAAAATAGAGGGATAGATTCTTGTGGTGAATGCCAAGAATTCCCATGCGAGAAACATTATGGTGCAATGGCTGTATACGCAAAGGTGTTTCTCGACTGGAAAAAACAAGAAATAACCAAAACCTGACATCACTGGTCTGAGCATCAAGAGGGTATAAAAGAAGAAAAGTGAAATTTGCGGTAGGCATCGCATATTAGTGCAGCTAAGGTACTTTTTCCTATACATTCCCATTTTGGTTTAGTGTTTTGTTTTCGAACGTTTCCTTCTGCTCTCTGCGAAAGTCTAGACCCCCTATAAATAGGTCGGTTTCTGGTACTTCAATAACATTTAATAGCCTAGACTATCTGCATAAAGAGTGTTGGCGGGTGAGTGGGCCTCCACCCGTTCCGCCATAAAAACCCCGGTGTAGGAGGTGAAAAACTGAAAATTGACAGTAGAGACATAGCTCTATCCGCAGTTTTTGCGGCTTTATACGTGATAATCAACATTCTGCAGATGATTTCTGTCGGTAACCCCACAGTCTACGGGCCTATCCAGCTGCGAATTGCTGACTGCTTAATTGCTTTAGCTGCCTTGCTAGGTTGGCCTATTATCGCTGGAGTAACCGTTGGGTGCTTCTTAACCAACGCTTACTATTTCATCGGAGTTCACGATGTCGTGTTTGGTCCTTTGGCTAATTTAATTGCAGCAGGCATTATTTTCTTACTGAGGCGTCATCGTTTCGCAGCATGTGTTGTTGGGGCCTTACCAGTCGGCTTTATAGTGGGGGGTTACCTTTGGTTATTCTTTTCACCGCCAGAAGTTCTGTACACTTTGCCAGCTTGGGCCGCTATGATTGTTAGCATAACACTCAGCAGTTTGGTTACAATAGCAATGATTGGATATTTGCTGCTTTCTATGCTTAGCAAGCCAAACATTGTGGAACCTTTGAAGTCTCGTGGACTGAAAATTGTAGCAGAAAATCGTTGATGATGCTCACATAAAGCGTTCTAGCTTTGTTAACCCAATTATTTCGTCGAAGTCTAAGCCTAAAGCGTCTAATACTTGGTCGAATGTTGAATGTAGGTAGGCTATGTATTTGTCAACATCAACCTCATTGTTTGTTGCAAGTTCAACCGGTTTCACGTGCGGTTCTTTAACAATCTTGACAAAGCTTATTAAGTCGCCGGCTCTCAGCTCCACCCCTCCCTCTTTTAGTATTTTTGCGGCTTTGACATGTTGGGGTGTTGTTTTTGTGTAGCGTTCCGGTTCTTCGCCTAAAACTACGTTGAATGCTAGCTCGTTTAGGCTTTCCCATTCTCGCCTCTTTAACCGCGTGTAACAGTCGCGGATGATTTCACATGTGTCTTTTTTAGCCTTGTCAAAGTCCGCAGGCGTTTTAACCACGGCTAGGCTTTCCTTCATTCTGTCAAAGGCTTTTTTAATGAACAATGGGATGTGCCTTTTCTTGCCCGTTAACCCTTTAACATCGACGCTTCCATCCTCTAAAACTCCAAGATAATTCTTCTTCCGTGAGCTAAAAACGGCGTATCTGTAAACTTTTTCCACGTCTAAACTCATTTTTAACTCGTGTTCAGTCCAGTGAGCTAACTTTTCAATTTGTTCTTTTGATGGGTTTTTCAAAAAGATGCTGTCTGTATCTCCGTAAAGCACCTGAATGCCAAACTCTTTTGCTTCATTAAGTATATGGGTTATTGAGTGTCTTCCAACAGCTGCTGTTGCCTCAGCCACTGGCGGACAGTAAAGGTCAAAGCTGTCAGCGCCGAACACTCCGTAGCTAGCGTTTAATGTCACTTTAACTGCCCCTTGGATGACATTATACCAGCTTCTTAACTCTGCTGACAAGGTTTTGTCCTTTGATTTTGGTTTGTACCATTGCACCCGCAAGTCTCTGAGTGAACCGATTAAAAGGCTTTCTAATGCTCGTTTTTTGGTGCAGACCCAATGGGGGGTGTCTGGAATTAAGTTGTTGCGGCATTCTGGGTGTGGACACAATATGGATTGGTAACCGAGGTTCCACACCTTTATTATTGATGGGTACAGGCTTGGGAAATCCATGATTGAAACGTTGAAGTGAACGCCGGCCACGGGTTCAACAACTATGGCGCCTTTGTATTTTTTGCCTTTAATTATCGCTTTGGTGACTGTTTTTCCTTTCACTGCGAGGATATCTTCTCCGTTTGGGATGAGCATGTTTCTTCTGCGGTGTTCGCGGTGCATGAAATTCCTTATCCAGCGAGAAACGCCTTGGCGGCTCACATCTTCCATTGGCATGCTGCTGATTCTGGCCAACACCAGAATAAGTTTCATAACCAATTCTTCTTCAAAACTTGTGAGTGTAAAGGCAATTTCAGCGTCCCTAAAACAGTATTTGGCGAGTTCTGTGTAAGATAATTCGCCTAGGCTCTTTTCAAGCCTAATCTTTTCCATACCAACTAGGGCTTTGCCTACATCATCAAGGGTTACATCCCGATAACGGTTGTTAAAGGCGTAAATTTGGATTGAGCGGTTGAAGAAGAACTTGTAAAGATCTATGTGCACTCCATACTTTAGTAAGCAGACACGTTTTCCAACTTCTATTGGAATTTCATCCCTTCTAAAACCGAGGTTCATCGCCCTATGTGTCAAATACCGCAGGTCGAAGTCGTCGCCGTTGAAGGTTATAACGAAAGGATAACTCCACAATGCGTCAAAAACAGCCCTAATGAGCTTCTCTTCAGAAGAAAAGTATTCAAGGGTTACGTCAGCTGGTGGGTGTTCAGTTCCCTCGCGAACTCCCTCCCGTTCCAAGAGTAAAACTCTTTTCTGTCCATCTGAGCCATACAGTGAAGCGCAAACAACTTGGTAGGCGGCTTCTCGAGGGTCAGGCATTCTTGTTGGGATAGGCGTGTAAACTTCAATGTCCAGAGCTACGCAAAGAAACTTTGGCGCGGGATATTCCAATAGTTTTGCCCATTGTTCAATAAATTGTAGCTCCTCATTTGTTGAGTCCTCAAAAGTCTTCTGTATATGCTCAACAATCTTTTCGGTTTCTTCTATGTTTTTTAGGACTAACTTACCATCTTTAACTTCGTATATCATTCCTGGCAAAAGTTCTCTGTCGTAGATGTAGCATTGGTAATACTTTATTTTAGATTCCCATACTTTTGGTTCTTGAACGATTGGTGTTTCGGCGACTTTTGGGTAGTCTTCTATAATTATGTCTCTTATGCATCCTGTTGGGCGACCACCAATGGCCAAAGGGTCTGTCGCTATAACACTAGTAACCTTAACATTTTTGTTTAATAATGGGTCTAATTTATCCACGATTTCAAAATGGTCAAATCCGGGATGTTGTATTAGCCTAGTTATTTTTTCGAGTTCTATTGGCGAAAGGTTGGTTAGGCAATATGGCTTGTGGTCAGTGTTGTCAAGCCAGAAATAGATTCGCCCTGAAACAGGTTCATAAAGTTTGATTAAGGCTTTTTTAGCTTTTCCATCGTATGTGGCTGAAACAAGATATGAAGGCGGCAGATTTTCAGGCGCCAACGGCGGAAAAGCGTGCTTTTTCTTTTCTTTCGCCACAGCTTCCATGAAAGGTAGGGCTTTCGCTTCCATTTCCTTTGGAGGCTTAGTTTCTATACAGGAGAATTCTTCTAAACGTCTCTGCGCCATTTTTGCCCCTAACCTAATTAACATTATGAATAGAATAGCCTAAAATCTCTTATCCTTAGACGTGGAGGTGTCTCCCGCACACTCCCTTTTTTCTTTTGTTACACCAAAGAGAGCGCACACATGTAGCCGCTCCCGCATTTTTGCCAAATAGTCGACAACGTCTAAGGGTCATTGAACTGATTTGAGCCTATTGGCAAAATGCACAATCTTTTTACGCCTAGTTGGCGCGCACCCTTATGTCGTGTTGTCCGAAGTTGTGATGTCGAACTCCAAGGCTCGGATGACTTCTCTCGCTCTTGCAGCGAAAGCTTCAATTTCGTTTCGAGGAGGTTGCACATTTGCCTCAAGCATATCTACTTGTAGAAAAGGGCCAGGACGGTTATGTTCTCGTTGTAGATGATTCCACGACGGCTGGAGAACAAAATGCAAGTGCCCGGGTTTCCAACATGCGTGTGACCAAAGGCAAACATAGATCTGATCAGGTTTCAGGATGGCTCGAATAGTGGCTGCTACCCGGCGCAGCAAGGGTCCTAACTCTCGCGTTTCCTCGTCGGTCAGTTCCCAGAAATGAATGCAGTGGCGTATAGGCTTAACAATCAGTGTGCCGACTCCAAGCGGTCCAACGCAGTGTTCCACAACCCAGTGGGCGGTGGCGTATATCCTGCCGCCCGGCAAGTCCAGTTTACCGTTTGTCAGGTTGCAAGCAAGGCAATCTTCCATTTGATCCTTTTCCTTCTGAGTAAGCCTCGATTGGAGTCAGATGCTTCTTCAAGGATATATATCTTAATTATTTAAATTGGCTCCGCACATCTAACTTTACCTGAGAATTGGTTAGATCCCTTTCTATGGTTCATGTGTGATTTTCTTGATGAATTCTTTGACTGTTAAGAGGCCTATGTTTCCAACTCCATGCTTTCTAACGGATATCTTCTTTAATTTCGCTTCGCGTTTACCGCAAATTATCATGTATGGAATCTTCTGTTTTTCCGATTGCCTGATTTTGTAGCTGATGGTTGAAGGACTGCTGTCAATTTCTGTCCTTATTCCATGAGTCAACAGTTTTCTGTGAATGTTTTCGGCATATTTTATGTAATTATCACTCACGGGTAATACCATTACCTGTGTAGGAGCAAGCCACGTGGGAACGTTTCCTTTGTAGTGTTCTAATAAAATGGCAAAGAAGCGTTCTATGGTTCCGAGAAGAGCTCTATGGATCATCAGGACTTCGTGTTCTTTTCCATCTGGGCCTGTATAGGTTATGTTGAAGCGTTTAGGCATGTTAAAGTCGAACTGAATAGTGGAGCATTGCCATTCTCTGCCTGAAGCATCAACTGTGTTAATGTCAATTTTCGGCCCATAGAATACGGCTTCTCCTGGCATTTCGCGGTGTGTGATTCCCTTGTTTCTAAGGGCTTCTGCAAGTGCTCTTTGAGCCTCCTTCCAGTTTTCTTCTGAACCCATGTATTTCTCGGGTTGCTTCGGGTCTCTTGTTGAAAGGTACACGTTAAATTCGCGGAAGCCAAATTTCTGCAAGATGTTCTCAGTAAAACCTAGAAGTTTCAGTATTTCTTTATCCATCTGTTCCGCAGTGCAGAAGATATGAGCATCGTCTTGGGTGAATCCCCTAACCCGAAGTAATCCATGTAGAGTGCCTGACCTTTCATACCTGTAGACGGTTCCCCATTCCGCATATCGTATTGGAAGCTCTTTGTAGCTTCTCGGTTTAGACTTGTAGATTTGGATGTGGAAGGGACAGTTCATTGGTTTCACCACGTAGGGTTCTCCGTCTTTTTCAAAGACGTACATGTTCTCCCCGTAATAGTCTAGATGCCCAGAAATCCTCCAGAGTTCTCCACGGGCTATGTGCGGTGTGCAGACAAGTTGGTATCCATTTTTCAGATGCTCTTCTTCCCAGAAGTCTCTGATTATCTTGCGGACTACTGTGCCTTTGGGATGCCAAAGCACTAAGCCTATGCCTACTTCCTCGTTTATGGAGAACAAATCCAGTTGTTGACCGATTGATCTGTGATCTGCGTTGGATAGCTCTCTTTCCTTATTCTTATTTTCTGAGAGATTCACGTTCTCGGGGTTTTTATGGGGTTTTCTTCCTTTTATAAGCCGTTTAGAGTTGTGTTTCTAAATACCCCATTTGTGACACCGAGTCTGTTAATGATGGCATTGGATTATTTATTCCTTTTCTAGAATATTCAAAGCAAGATGACGAAAACGTAGATGTAAGTCTTGATTGAAGAATACGCCAGCGTCCTTTTCTGTAAATTTCTGGTGGAAGGTATAGAGAAGCTTAAGAGTAAAGACATCAACAGTAAATAAATTGATATGAACGTAATCGAGGAAAATATTACTTCTGCTTACTTGAAGTCATTGGAAAGAGTTATTGAACAAAATTATGTATTCGGGTTAATGGTCGAAATTGGAAAGCCTCTTGTTGATTCTAACCGTATGATAGATGAAGATCTAAAACTCACTTGTCTTAATCTCGACCTAAACCTCCATAATAAATTTAAGACTTTTGTCTTTAATGATGGAAAAAGTGGAAGTTGGTGGATTGAAAACAGAATAAACGAGCTGTTTAAAGGATTGTACCATAGAGCAATGGTCAACTATAATCAATTAAATTTTGTTGAGGATGCGTTGAAGAAGATAGAGAACAAAAGATATGCTTGGGTTTCAAACCGTCTGTTATGTTTAACTTTTGATCCTCATGAGAAACATTTAAGCCACATTCACCTGGCGCGTCAACCGGTTCCACCTTGCCTTACATTAGTTGACTTTAAACCTGAAAGAAACAATTTGCACCTAATCGCCTCATGGCGGGCACAATTCTTTGATACAAAAGCGTATGGAAACCTTATATCATTAGCCATGTTATTGGAACAAGCTTGCGAAAATACTGGATATGATCCGGGGCGTCTGATTTCGATAGCACATAAAGCGATACTTAGGAATAAGAGAGATGGTAAAAGACTACTCCAAAAATTGAAGTCCTAAGCTTAACTAAGTGATTTGAATGCGTATGCCGATATCTTCGGTGCTTGCAATAATCCTAAACAACAAACATGAGGTTCTTTTTGTAAGGCAGAAGACTGGACCCTTTAAGGGTTGGTGGTTGTTGCCTGGTGGCAAAGTGGAGTTCGGTGAAACAATAAAAGACGCAGTCGTTCGGGAGGTTGAGGAAGAAACAGGCTTGTTGGTGAGAGTATCTAAGCTTCTGGGTGCGTTTGATGTGATTGATGTTGAGCAAAATTTACACTTTATACATATCGTTTTTCTCTGCGAGCTAGTGGGTGGAAAATTGGGAACTGGTTCAGACGCCTTAGATGTAGAATGGTTCAACCCAAACACGCTAGACAAAGGCCAAACAGACCTAAGGAGGATTCTGAAAGCAACCGGCTTCATCAGGGACTAAAGGAAGAAGAGAATTAAGGGTTAACTCTTGCAGGAGCTTTGAACATCGCCGACAAAACAAGGAGGAAACACCTTTAACTCTTATCTACAACATTGTTTCCGTTCTGATAATTGTTTGATTTAGGCGAGTGAGAGAAGGTTGCTTAAGGAAGCTTGGACGCTTGCGATTGAAACTCTAAGCTGGATGGAAATGCGGAAATTAAGCGAGCGTCTAGCCTTGGCGAGAACGGTTAAGCAACTGAGCATTAGGGACGCTAATGCTGTACGACTGGCTCACATGCTCGTGTGCGAAACCGTTAGGCGGCGAAACTTCATAGACGCCTTTGTGAACAACGCCCTCAAAACAGAATCCATAAGCGAATTCAATCTCGGGGTTCAGGCGTTTTTGCGGCTTTACGTTTACCAAACAAGGATAGCCAAAGACTGGTCTAGAATTGACGTTGAAGAAGCCGAAAGTATAGCTAAGCTAGCCCGCTCTATTCTGGGATGGAAGACTCTTCGAAAAGTTGAGCGTGTGTTAGGCGTGTTGCTAACGCAAAAGTCAACGTCGATCCTTGAAGGCGTAAGCGATGAGGAAAGAATTGGGCTTCTGACTTTTCACCCAACATGGTTCGTAAAATACTGCTTCAAGCTGTTTGGGAGAAGAGAAGCCATAGCCATGCTAGAAGCGGATACGCAGCCGCCGCCAACCTACATAAGGTTGAACACGCTTAAGGCGGCTGAAAACGAAATTCTAGAGAAACTTTCAGAAGACGGAATCAGAGTTGAGAAGGTTAGAGAATTGAGGCACGCGTACAAGGTTATTGGCACAACGTATCCCTTAGCACGCACAGCAAGCTTCCATGAAGGCTTATTCTACATTCAAGACAAGGCAAGCTGTTTCGCTTCTGAGGCAGCAAACCCAAAGCCTAGAACGACGGTTTTGGATGTTTGTGCTGCGCCAGGAGCCAAGACCACTTATTTAGCTCAGCTGATGCAGAACCGTGGCGTCATCTATTCTGTAGATTACTCAAGGCGTAGGATGGGTGTCTGGAGAGGCGAGGTTGAACGCATGGGTGTTGAAATAGCAGCGCCGGTAATCGCAGATGCATGCAATCCGTTACCTTTAACGGTAAAAGCGGACGTCGTAGTTTTGGACCCGCCGTGTACAAGCACTGGCGCTTTTGGAAAGCTGCCCTCGGCAAAGTGGAGGCTTACGAGGCGTTCGGTTGATAAGATGGCTGAGATTCAGTGGCAGATGCTAAACACCTGTGCCGAAAACGTGAAGCCTGGAGGAACGCTAATCTATTCTACATGCAGCATAACAGCCGAAGAGAATGAAATGCTTGTTGAGCGTTTTCTGAAACGGCATCCAGAGTTTTCGCTGACCGAAATAACGCCAAAAATAGGCTTGCCAGGCTTGAGGGGAATGGAAAAATGTCAAAGGCTTTATCCGCACGTTCACCAGTGTAACGGATTTTTCATCGCAAAACTGTTAAAGGAATAAAATCTAAAGAGAAACTAGGAGGGCTTGGGTTTGAAAAGCTGTAGATTAGTTGGAAAAATTGTAAGAGTGCAAGGGGAGTGTGTTGCAGGGCATCGTGTTGGGGAGGAGTTCGACTTAACGCTGTTCTCGGAGGAGGCGGATAAGATTCATAGAACTCCTAATGTTTGCGGTTTCCTTTACAATGCCGTCTTTCCCTACCTGGTTGCTTTGCAGTTCGGAGGAACCTTTCCATGGGAAAAAGATAAGGACAGGTTTACCACAGGCTGTCCAGACAACTATAAAGTTGTTGTTGAAATCAGAAGAGTGAAAACTTAAATTCATCATGTCAAAGGTGTCATCTACATAACCTGTTTTTGTGGTGTCCCATTGTTCGTTGTAATAGGATTTTACATCTTTCATTGCGAACTACACTTTCCGTGATTTTTCCAAACAGCATAGAATCTCAAAAACAACTTTTGCCGCTTGGACCGCTGAAACTCCATGGTCGTAATTCGGTGCAATTTCAACAGCATCAAAACCCACTACGCGTCTGTCGCATATGATGCACAGAATATCTAACAAGGTGTGCGTTTCGATGCCTTCTGGTTCCGGGTTTTGTACCGCTGGAGCATATGCTGGGTCGAGAGTGTCCATGTCTATGGATAAGTAAATGTTTTTGTATTTTGCAAGTTTTTCCCTTAACTGTTTTGCGACTCGTTCGCTTCCTTCTTTTCTAATTTGCTGCGCTGTAAAAAATTCTATTCCAGCCCTTTTTGCATAGGCTAATTCTTCTTTGCAGACCGCTCTGGTGCCAACTTCGACTATTTTTGCCGGTTTTACTTGTTCGTTTATTCTGCGCATGAAAGTGGTATGGGAAAGTTTCAAGTCCATAAACTCGTTGCGTAGGTCAAGATGTGCGTCAAAACTCACCAATGCTGTTTTTGAGGCTTTAGCGCCTAAGCCCTTCATGATGCCCAAAGTGATGGTGTGTTCTCCGCCAATCGTTACTGGTGTTTTTCTCGCTTCTAAAATGTCTTTGATGACAAGCGCGATTCTTTCCAGAGTCTTTTCCGTGTCAGTAGATATGTGTAAATCGCCCAAATCATGCAGTTTCAATTCTTCAACATCTATGCCTGTACGGAAGCTGTAAGTTTCTATGTTGAGGGACGCCTGCCGAATGGCGTTTGGTCCAAACCTCGCCCCGGTCCTGTATGTGCTTGTAGCATCAAAGGGAACTCCCAAAATTATGTAATCTGCCTTTTCGAAGGGTTTTTGGAAGCCGCTGAAAACGTTAGATTGGGAAACAAAAAGCTCGTGGTGACTCATTGTGTCTTCCTTCTTTAGTCTGCTTATTTTTGCTATCAAGTTCTAAACTTTTTCGTTACTTTCCTTAAAGTCTTTTTTAAAACATTAAATTTATTAACGATGCTGTCAAATGCATTAGAGTTAAAGGCGGTTGCCGAATGTCACTTAAATCCAAACTTAAAATGAAAGACGTTGGAATTTTTGCAGCCCTCGCCTTTTATGCAATTGTTGGAATAACATGTTTTACAGTGTTAGTAATGGATTTTCGCCTTGTCCATGTTGGCATAATCGGCATATTAAGCCTAATAACCGCCTACGGACTGTTTAAAAAAAGAGTCTGGGCAACATGGTTCATTGTTGTGTTGTTTTTCATTGCCACAACATTTTCAGCATACACCATCTACTACTTATTAGGAAAAGATATACTTCTCGACATAAGCATGATTACATACCTCATTTTAACGTGGGTTTTCACGGCTTACACGGCAGAGAAGAGAAAAATCCTAGAAAGCTAAGGCTAGCCTTCTTCAAGACTCTTGAAAAGATTAACGGTAACTTCTTCATTGGCATCGATAAATTGCTGGTTTTCAGCTATCTCAACAAAGCCGTCAGCCCTTGCGAGAGTTGTTATAGCCCCTGAAAGCCCTGTGGGAACGGGTTCGGCCACAAGCCTGTTCGCTTCATCACGTCTCAACTTGACCATGATAAATGTTCGTCTACCCTTCGCAGGAAACATTCTCATGGCAGCGACTGCCTTTACCCTCAAGCTTTTACTCGCTTTTATCCCAGCCACACGCTCAACTATTGGGCGCACGAGCAAATGAAAAACCAGCAACGCGGAGGTTGGATGACCCGGAAGCGAAAAAACCGGCTTTCCATCTACTAAAGCCACTGTTGTTGGCTTTCCTGGTTTAGTGGCGATTCCGCAGACAATAACGCCGGGTTTTCCAAGCGAATCCAAAGTTTGTGGTATAACATCTTTTGGACCCACTGAGACTCCGCCAGAAGTTATAACCATGTCCGCGGACGCCAACGCGTGCCTTAACACTTTCTGTAGTTCAGTCATATCGTCTGGAAAAACACCTAAATAGACTGGTCTTCCACCGCTTTCCAGAACCGCCGTGCTCAAACTGTAAGCGTTTATGTCATAAATTTTTCCGTGAAGAAGTCTTCTGCCAGGTTCGGTTACTTCTGCGCCTGTTGAGAGAACTGCCACGCGTGGAGCGGCATAAACTTTAACGTTTGCCATGCCCAAAGCGGCTAGAACACCGATTTCCCTCGAACCTAATAACCGCCCCGCCTTTAGAACAGTCTCGTCTTTCTTGATGTCTGCTCCAGCCTTCATAATGTTTTCATTTTTCGCCACAGCACTGTAAACATAAAGATCACTATCTTTTCGTTCTGTATGTTCAGCCATGACAACGGCATCTGCGCCTTCTGGTATTGGTGCCCCGGTGACAATCTCAGCCGCTGTGCCTTGCTTAACTGCTATTTTCGGTGACTCTCCAACATTAACTGTTCCGCAAACCTTAAGCCTAAGGGGCTCGTTTTCGTCAGCGCCGAAGGTGTCTTCCGCCTTTAAAGCGTATCCGTCAACGGTTGAGCGATTAAAGGGTGGAATATCCATGGTGGCGGTTACGTCTTCTGCGAGAACACGGTCGTAGGCTTCTAAAAGCGGGATTTCCTCCACACCCAAAGGCTTTGGCTTAAAATGTTGCTGAACAACCTGTTGTGCTTCGTCAAGTGTGAGGAGTTTTCTAAACATTTTCATCAACCGCCTCTATGCTGCTAAATAAGTACACTAAAGCGGATTCTCCTTCTTCTAGGCCTTCACGATTGTCCGGAACAACAACATAACCGTTAGCTTTCGTCATTGTCGAAATTACACCGGAACCACGGGTGCTTATGGGTTCTGCGAAAAACTCTCCGCTGCGTTGGAAAACGCGGACACGGACAAAGGTTTTTCTTCCAAGGGCTGTGCTAACTCTTTTCGTTATTTTTGCTCTAACTGTTGGTCTGCGCTCCTCTTGTTTCAGTCCAAGCATCTTGCATATTAATGGTCTGACGAAAACCTCGAATCCAATCATCGCGGCTACCGGATTACCAGAAAAAATAATTATTGGCTTTTCATGTGCCATGGCGAGGGCTGTGGGCATGGCTGGGCGCATAGCTACGCCATGGACGATGACGCCCGGTTTTCCAATCTTGTTAACAGCTTCTGGAACAAGGTCGGAAACGCCAACGCTCGTCCCGCCAGTGGTTATCACCACATCAGCCAATTCAAGTCCAGTTTTAATTTTTCGAAGTATTTCCTCAACGTTATCTTTTGCAATGCCCAAATCGAGCGGTTCAGCGTCTAATTCACGACATAAGGCTGAAAGAGTAAGCCTATTAACCTCGAAAACTTGGTCTTCTTGTGGTTTTTCGCCTATGTTTACGAGCTCATTTCCCGTGGCTAAGATGGCAATTTTAGGCTTTTCGACAACCTTAACTTCGGCGATTCCCAAACCAGCTATCAATCCCAAATGCTGAGGTTTTAAGCGAGTTCCAGTGTTTACAGCAGTCTCCCCTTTTTGAACATCTTCCCCCTTTTTCGAAATGTTCTCGCCTGGCGTTACTGGAATCCAAACCTCAAGCTCCCTATTGATTTGGTTAGTGTTTTCTAGCATAACAACGGCGTTTGCACCCTTAGAGACTGGATTTCCGGTCCACGCTTGTTTTGCCTGCTTGCTGCCCACCTCATCTTCATTGGTGATTCGGAGGGTTTTTGGCTTAAACTGTGATGCCTCAGAGGTGTCTTCGGCTCTAACGGCATAACCGTCAACGGCTGACCTGTCAAATCTAGGCAAATTCTCTTCTGCAATTATGTCCTCTGCCAGAACACGGTTTAGAGCTTGATGCAAGGGAACAGTGACACTTTTCAACCGTTCAATCCTCAACTTGTCAAAAAATGATCGCAATGCCTCGTCTACCGACGTGAGTTTTTGGAACCCTCTCAGCCGAACCAAAAAGGAACACCTATAGACAGCACTACAAACAGCGTACAAAAAGGTATCGCATTAAAGTCGTTGAAAGCTTTTATTTACTTATTGCCAAATTATACAACGAAGGGTGTTCCAATGGCTGAGGAGTTTAAAGACTTTAAGGCGGAAATGTGGAAGCACTTTAAGGATTTTCCACACATATTTTTAGCAACAGAGGAAGAAGCCCAACCGAGAGTTAGGCCCGTGACACTTGTGCACTTTGATGAAAGACTTTGGGTTCTTACGGGAACAAATGATGCAAAGAGCAATCAAATACGGAAAAATCCAAAGATAGAATTTTGCCTATTATTTGAGGAAGGAGGGCATCACGGTTATATAAGAGCTGCCGGATTTGCCAAAATCATTAAGGATAGAGAAACAAAGGTCAAAGTCGCGAAGCATTGTGACTTTTTTTGCGAACACTGGGAAAGTCCTGACGATCCAAATTATACTTTGCTAGAATTAAAACTTAATGAAATCGAGTATTTGAGACCTGATGAAAGCATAGCGAGAAAATTTAGACTATAATATTATACGAGACTGAGAATTGCATGCAACAAACTAGCTTTTAAGCTCTTTTCGGAGAATCTCGCGCATTTTTATTGCATCCACATCTAGGATTGGGCTTTCGCTTATAATAACTGGCTTTAGCTTAAACTCAGTTATAACCCTTGCAAGCATCATGAAATCTGGTCCAAAATCCACTTCATCCATTGTGTGATGGCGTTTTTCACCCTTATCCGTGAATTCGACCTTTGTAAAGTGGCAGTGCATGTCTTTAACAGCTTCGGCTCCAAGTCGATTTTCAACTTCCTCAACGACCTTGCGGAAATCATCCACCGTTTTGAAACGCCCTCCATCCCTTGCGTGTAAATGCGCCCAATCAATTACCGGCTGCGTTTGTTCAACTCCTTCACATAAACTTAAAACTTCATCAAGGCTTCCGAGCTGGGAGGGCTTACCCATAGTTTCCGGACCAATTTTGACATTTTTGATTTCCAAAGTTTTCATAGTCCCAACAACTTCTTTCAAGGCTTCTAGACAGTTTCTGAAAACCTCTGTTTGCGGTCTTTTACCGTAGAATCCCGGATGAAAAACCACAACGTACGCGTTCATCCATTGCGCTGCGGTTGCGCACGCAATTAAGCGTTGTTTGCTTGCTTCGATGATGTCTTTTCCACCGCAGAAATTTATGAAATAAGAGCCGTGAAGACTGAGCCAAACATCGTTTTCTCTAGCTTCTAAACTAAGTTTTTCAGCGTCCCCCTTCCTTACTTGTGGTTTTGCACCCCAGCGGACAGCTTGATACTCAAAGGCATCCAGTCCCTCCCCTCTTAAAAGTCTGGGAACGTCCGCTAAAGCGGCTTTCATCGCTCTGAATGACGGAGGAACCCCAGCCGGACCAAACCTGGGACGATCAGCCATTGAAATTCCCTTAACTTCTTCTGCCTCTCTTGTACCGATAACCTTTTCGTACATACTCTCCATAAAATAGGGCTGCAAAGGCGGAAACCCAAGCCGCAGCATTTTGGAAAACCAAATATTTTCCAACATTATCTAACTCAACCAACGGCTTAATTATGACTCCGAGACCTAAAACAAAGTCTCTAAAACCCGGCGCAATAGATAACAGAGCGTTGTTTATGGCTGAGAAAATCCCGCCGATGGGCGCCAAAGCCTCTGCAGTACCTTTCACAAAATTAAGCAGTGAAGTATTGTTTTGGTAGGCGTTTGAAATTGTTTGGTAAATTAGCTGTGGGTATGCTAGAAGGGACACCACAATGATGAGTACCGAAAAAACCAGGAGCACTGTCAACGCGCTTTTAGTGGTGGCTCTTGCGAAATGTATTTTTTGCCAGAGATAAGCAACGCCCTTGACTCTTAATAATCCTGACCTTATTTTGCCAAGGAACTTCTTTAATTTCGGCTCTTTCCCTCGTTTGGCAACAGTTCCAGCTTTTCCTTTCCTTAACTCATAAGGCTTCACGGCCACATGCCTTGTTAAATATGTCCAACTGAATAGGAGCGTGATTATAACAGCCATTGGAACTAAATGAAATAGTGGGCTAATCGCTATAGTCATTATCCAGTCAGTTCCGGGAAACCGAATGCTCCATTGCAGTAACGTCGTATCTTTAACGCCGAGATTTATGGCGTAGAGAACAACGAAATACTCGGTTAACGCTGCTATAGCTAGGAATAGAATTATCGCAGCCAGGCCTTTCAACGTCGTCCAGCGGATTACTAGACGTTTTGGAGGTTTTTGGATTGACAAATAATTCACCTTTGGCGTTATGCTTTTTCATGCTTATGTTGTACGTGGAATATGGAGATTCTCATTAAAAAACGTGACTGTGGATGTTACATACTGATTTTAACTCTGGATTATTAAGCCTTAAACCCTTTATTTTTAGACATCTGAGTTCAGTGTGGTTGTGTAAGGTTATGGAAGATCTTGTTCCTAAAAGAGTTTTCACTTTCCTTGGTATGCAGCCTAGCCAAGAATTTAGGCGATGCAACACGCGTTTACTTTTGTCGCTACGACAAGGGAAATTCATGTCCGCATTTCGGGCACTTAGCCATTCCACATTGTACAGAAGATGGACAACCCGAACACGCAAATGCTCTGCCATACGTTATATCGAAGGCGAAACCGCACTTCGGGCAATTCACTATACGTTTCGATTGCGAACCCATTCCCTGTCGCTTTCCCTAAATCAATCGTTGAGCGAAATTTTAAAAACCTTTCTGGAAATGCTTAGTCGATTTAATGCGGAAATTTTAACAACTTTGAAAACAGTTAAATATTGTGATTCTATCCATATGAAAAACTGTTTGCGAAGAGAAAAAATTAGTCTGGGAAGAGAATGCTGAAGACGGATAAAACGGAACGATTAGAACTTTACAAGGACCGCAATACGCAAGTTTTCTTAAGTAAATTTTTAAGCGGTGAAATAAGCGAACTCGAACCCGTTTATGACCCTAAGCTGGGTTATCGCTATCCAGCGGTTGAAGCCATTGTTGGTAACGCTTCAAGTGCGGAGGCGTTCTTAAACAGGCTATATGAGGCTGGAATGTTGGAAAGAAGACTTTACGACAAGATCATTTATTGCCCGAAATGTGGCTCCGCAAACATTTCTATCCACTATTGCTGCCCATACTGCAAGTCATTTGGCATTCAAAGAAGTGCCCTAATTGAGCATGTTAAGTGCGGTTACATGGATGTTGAAGAGAACTTCCAGAAAGGAAACAGGCTTGTCTGCCCAAGGTGCCGCGAAGAATTGAGAAAGCTTGACGTTGATTATAGAAAGGCTGGGATGTGGTGCGCTTGTGAGGATTGCGGCAAGAGCTTCGACATCCCAAATGCTGCGCATTTCTGCAGGGACTGCCACACAAATTTCACGTTTGAGGAGGCTGTGATTAAAGACGTTCATACTTACAGCCTAAAAGAAGAAGTGAAAGAAGAGGCTGCCATAGGCTGGGTAGTAATTGCACCAATAAGAGAATTTCTTGTAGAGAACGGGTTCGAGGTTGAAAGTCCCGCCTTTCTGAAAGGTAAGTCTGGAGCAAATCACATATTCGACATAGCAGCTTATGAGGGAGGCGCCGCACGCAAAGTAACGGTAATTGATATAGCAACGTCCACGGAAAACGCTGTTCCAGAGCAACCAGTCATCGCGCTGTTCGCTAAAATTTTCGATGTCTCTCCAGACAACGCTTACTTAATCGCAATTCCAAAAATGAGTGAAAATGGGAAGAAAATGGCTGAATTATATAACATCAAAGTAATAGAAGCGAAAAACCAGAAAGAGGCAATAAAAGCGTTTAAAGATAAATTGCTTAAGAAATAGTAACAGATAGAAATGTTTTCGAGTTTTTAAGGTCTCGCAAACACCGCTATATTTCCTCTTTCCGTAACAACTTTGACTACGAAGTTTTCCGTTGGCAGACGTATATCCGCTCTAATATACGTTGCGCTCTCCCCAGAGTTTACGAAAAAGTTTGCGTCATACCGTTTGTGATACGTTGAGTTAACAATCCATATCGAAACTATATGCGTTGTTGCCGCACCGTTGTTCCTAAGACTAAAGCGTGCTCCATCAATAATTGCTCTTCCACCGAGAAAGTCAATATCGACTATCGACTGATCAACGTCCGGATTCTCGTCGCAAAATTTTATCTTGATTGTGCCATTGTTTTGAACGTAACTTTGCCATACGTCTGTTAGGTTTACTGCGTAGGATTCAAATTCTGTTGTTGGCGAATGTCCCGTGGTTGAATTGAATCCCGCGTCACTGTATTGTCCACTTGTCCAGTTGTATGTTTTTAAAAACCAGTTCTCAAGGGAATCGTTGACTCTATAACGGATTTGTATTTCAATAGAGTTTATGTATGCAAATGGATAGGTTGATAGGTCTAAAAGGAATTCTCCGCTAACATCAAGCCTATATGTGCCTTGTGACGTGACTTTGAATTCGACCCAATCCACTTTGAGATCAAATTGTGAGGTTGTTTCCTTAATTCCTACCATCTTAATTTTCCATTCACCTGTGGGCCCTCTGAAATGAGTTGGGTTTACAGTAATTGTTTGGTTTTGCGTTTCGTCGGTGTTTGGGGTTGAACTTGAAATGTATGAAATGTAACCGTCTCCGCTCGTCGAATATTGACTTGCATTGTAGTTGTAAAGCTGCAGGGTGACATTTACATCGCCCGTCGTGAAAGAGCTGTCCACGGTCCACGTTAAGCTCTGCCAATCTTGCGTATTACTGGTGCCAATTAACTCAACTTCAACCTTGTACTCGCTAGGAAGTATAATGCCCACAATTCTTGTCTGCTCATTAATTGATAAACTAGAATCATCTACTCTTAGATACACGAGTCTGTTGGCTTGACTGGTTGTTACATGGGCATGGTAGTCCACTTCAAGGAAATCTGTTTCATCTTCAACGACATAATCGCTCCATAGGTATGTTGCTAAAACGGTGCTCCATGAAGTGGTGAGATTTGTGGAATTCGCAACGTCAGTGGCAATTATCGTTCTTATGGTTCCATCCGCTTTTCTTATTAAGATATCAACATCGCAGTGGGCAACTGTCAACGGACCAGTTTTGTATGCACGGTAATAAAATGTCCACGTACTAGCTGGTATAGTGGTGACCCCTGTAAGCTGATACACGAATTTAGTTAATAACTTGCGTCCTGTCGTTGATGCATCTGCATCGAGAGTTATTCCCGAAGAATCTGCAGTATTGAGTTTCAACTGATAATATGACGCACCAGCAATTATGACGCTCTCACGATGAGCATATAACGTTTGAGGGGAAAATGCGGAGGAGTAACTTCTAAAAACCATGTATGCTTCGTTGTTTGTCGCTAAATCTATTATGTTACCTGAAATATGTTTTGTCGATTCGCCTAAAATGTATCCAGACGGATTAGAGCATAGTGGCGCCAATTCTTCGCTGAATGTTTCATAAGCATTGTTAACCGTCCACGTATCCATGTACGTTCCGTTCGTGTGACTACCAATGTTAACAGTATATTCGTTCTCGCTTGTAAACCAAGAGGAACGCGTTATACGCTCGACATCGGCGATTTCGATTTTTTCCTGCATTTTTTCCCAGTCGAGTTGGTTCATTTGGTAACTCCAAAGAATCACATTGGCGGCTATAACTACGATAAGTATCAGGCTTAGCATAACAACTATTACGTTGCTTACGCCACGCTTATCGCCCTTAAGGCGCTTTATAAAAGTCTCCAACATGCGTCCCCCTGGTTGTGACAACGTCTACGTAATATAGGCTGTTTGAAACCCAACCGTATGAAATGTTAAGCCAACCGTGTTTACCTATTTCTAAACTGAAAGGTTTCGTGAATGGCTGGGATGTGTGGTTGACGTAAACTGCGGAAACGTGGACAGCAACCTTTCCGACGTTGCGAAGATAGACGTTTATGGTGCTGGTTGAATTATTGAACCACAAATCCTCCACAATGATGCGTTCACCCATCGTTTCCCGTAGGTTAGTTGTTATGACGTGGGTTGCTGTTGTGGCAATTGCCATGGCAGCCACGGCCACAACAGTAAGCAAAAGGTTGCTTAGAACCGGAGTTATGGCACGCTTATCACGCAAAAATCTTCTAGGTCTAACGGCCATTTTTTCACCTCATAAGAATAGTTTTAGGGATACGTAACCGCAGAGCATCATGATTAGGCTGTGTTTCAATCCAGCGTTTGTTGTTCCCTCTCCCATTTTTCCGGCGACCAGTCCTCCGAAAAAGGCTTGGATTGATGTCATGTGGAAAAATATCCGTTGCATTTCTTTAGGTGACATAACCGCTGTTCCAAGGGTTGGTAAGCCTTCTACGCTAACGAAGAATGATTTGAAAAGCAGTATTATGGTGAATAAAAACACGAAAAAGGCTACGTAAATTATTGCAACGTAGGGTCTTGTCTGGTTTCGTCTTTCCTTATCAAGAAGAAGCGTTGTCTGTACAAACTTGCCCATAGGGTCAAAAACCTTCTCCACATGCCCTCCGGAACGGCTCGCTTCGATTATTAGCGGCACAGTTCTCTGCACAAGAACTGTGTTAGCACGTCCTCCCAGGGCTAGTAGAGCTTCTTCAAAGGTCATTCCCCAAGAAATTTGCGCAGTCATTTTCCTCAACTCAGCTGTTAGTGGGCCGTAATCCCTCTTGGATGCTTCCTCCAAAGCCTGGGGAAGGGTCATACCTGTCTCCTGAGCTTGAACTATGCTTCTGAAAAGGTCTGGCAAGTGTTCGTCTATGGCTTTTCTCCATTTATAATCAATGTAGTTTAAGACTGCTGGAGGAAGAACAGCGGTTATAACTGCGAAAAATACGAATTCATCGAATGTTGCGGTTCCCCCAAACATGATGTATGCAAATAAAATCATGATCATGGCTAGCGAAACAGAGGCAACACACGCAATCTTTTTCGCATGCTTTTCTATTTTCGGCATTTTCATTACCATTTAGGTGAAACAGCGTCCAAAATTATCAGGAACATTATGGAACCCAACGGTATTCCAAGGTAGGTAAGCATTCTGAGCAAAAGGTCTGGGCTAAGTACGCCCAAACTGCCTCCACCCAGCATGGCCATGACCGCAAGCATTATGACCAGGAGCAGAGGGCCTGTTACAAGTAAAGCCACGTAAAACTCTGACAAAATTGATAGAGTATCTGAAAACTTGCTTAGGCTTATCCTCTTCAGCTTCATGTATTGTCTAGATTTTTCGCGTAGATAAGCAGGCAAGTTACCGCCCGAATGTATTGCCGAGATAAATCCTTCCAGCATCTCACGAAACCTTTCAGAAGGAGTGCGCTTCGACGCTCCCTCCAAGGCGGAAATTATGTCTAAACCGAAAAGGTTCACGTCTCTGGCAACGTTTTTAGCCTCTAGGGAAACAGTTAATGGCACGCTGAGATCTGAGAGCGTGTAGAAAATCTTTTCCGGAGAAACGCCTGCGCTTGTAAGAATTGCCATATAACCAGTTGTGAAAGGCAACTCATCTTCTAACTCTCTTCTAAGCTTATCCGCACGATAAATTGGGTAGACATAAAATCCAATGATTGAGAACGCGCACGCGAACAAGCTTCCGCCAATTCCAAACATGATCGCTGATAGAGGCGGCACTTTAAAAGCAAAAATTAGTAATGACGGAACGAGGGTTAACGCAGCAAATGATATTAGAATCGTGGCAAAGACCGTTAGGCTAACGTAAGCTTTGAAGGTAACTTTTAACCCTGACCTCTGTAAGTTTGAGTCTAAACCTCTGAAAAGTGGCAAAACACGCTCCGTTTTTTCTCCAATGAGCTGATAAGCCAAGGAATGCGGCCTTTTAAAAATAAGTTCAATAGTTTCCTGCGATATTTCTGATTTAAGGCGCGAAAATTTTTTGAAAGGCTTCTTAACCAGTGCCTTAAGACGATCATGAAGCATTTTGATTTTTTCAAAGGCCTTGTTGCTCTTCATTTCAATCCCACTCTGGCTTTTTGGAAAACCCTGCTCGGGTTAACATAGTATTCTCGAATCACGTTTGCAACATCCACATAGCGTCGAATGCCTTTACGCACCATCCATTCCAAAACAATCTTCCTCCTGTGCAATTCGCGTCTGATATCTTCTTCATCGATGTCCAATTTCCTCATGTGCCGCTCCAGAATGGTACTACGTCCAGAAAAGACAAAATTGTCTTCTTTAGGGTTCCAGCGAAAAACCTCTTCAGCTAGTATATCCTTTCTCTTTGAATCGAGCTCTACAACCTCTGTTGTTGTGCTGGTTCTCCTTGCTGGTTTCCCTTCGATTTCTGTTCTTGTCATGACCATGATGACATCTGTCATTGCTATGAGCGGTTTCGGAATGTTCATGGGTTCTGATTCTAGACGCTTTATTACTGCTTCAACTGACTCTGCGTGTATCGTGCTCATTCCCAAGTGACCAGTGGCCATCGCTTGGAACAGCGTATAGGCTTCTTCTCCACGGACCTCGCCCACAATGATGTAGTCGGGTCTTTGTCTGACAGCAGCCTTCAACAGGTCAAATAGGGTTATCGCGCCACCCCTTTTGTCTTCGCGTCCAAAACCTAGTCTTACAACCGATGGAATCCAGTTTTCATGTGGAAGGTTGAGCTCCTGGGTGTCTTCTACGCTTACTATCTTCATTTCGGGCTTTATGAACATTGATAGGCAGTTTAGCATGGTTGTTTTTCCAGCTGCCACGCCACCGGCAACTATTACTGAGGCTCTGTTTTCTATGATGTACCATAGGTATGCAGCCGTTTCCGAGGAAATAGTGTTAAAGGCGATTAGGTCTGAGACGGTGAGGGGGTCAACTCTGAAGCGTCGAATGGTGAATGTGGAGCCTCTCCTTGTTACTTCGCTTCCATAGGTTAATTGTATGCGGCTGCCATCCGGGAGTGATGCATCTAAAATCGGGGATGCTATAGAGATGTTTTTCTCCGATAAATATGCAAGGCGAATTATGAACGAGTTTAGTTCTGGTTCATCCTTAAATATTATGTTTGTAGGTAATGATTCGTAAAGCCTGTGCCAAACATAAATTGGTATGTTTACACCGTCTGCTGATATGTCTTCGATTAGGTGGTCCTTCATTAGAGGGTCTATTCTCCCGTAGCCTACAAAATCCCTTATTATGTAATATGCGAGTTTGTCGACAGATTCTGGTGGAATTTTTATGCGGTATTTTCTGATTATTTCTTTAGTTTTCTCTTTTAGGTAATTTTCTGCTTTTTCCTTGGTCTCTATATCCTTTAGGTTTACGTCAACCTCATCCATTAAGAAGGCTTTTATTTCCTGCAGTCGTCTCTCTTCTTCTTTTTGAAGTGTTGGCTCTATAACTTCATACAATGTTTTCTGAGTTTCTGGGTCTTTTACTATTGCCGCGTAGATATATGGCTCTTTTATAGGATAAACTTCTCTAAAAACGGTTGGTTTTCTCCCTTCTTCCTTTATTATTATGCCTACTTCGGTTTGTTCTGCGGCTTTTGAGGTTTTTGGCATTGGTTTCTTCACCGTTGGTCTCGTTTCTTTTGTTTAGAGTGTGGTGTGTTTTTCCATGAATACAGTGTGTCGTGAGTCTTAATAAGTTATATGCATGCTTAATCTTTAGCATGCTTAACACTAGCCAACTATAACAGAACAGAAAAACAAATTCTCATACGGGTTTGGTTTGAGCGCAACTGATGCTGAACATGTTCGAAGACATAAATTTCCTAAATCTAAAAGCAAGGCTGAAAAGCTAGGTGTGAAATTTTGTCCAAAATGCGGACGCAGCGGATGTCCTTTGGGCGTCAAGTCTACCGCAACCATGATCTATTTGGGAGTGCAGGAACTGTGGATACCGTGGCTCACTCATCATCGAAGATGGCAAACCGGCGGAAAAACTCAGAGAGGAATATGAAGAAAAAAGTCAAAAAAGTCTCACTTGTACCTTGCCCGTCTTTTCTGTCGCTTCTTCTTCTGTCGACGCATTTTCTTCTTTTTCCATTTAGCCCGTATCGCTTGCACACTCCGAATTTCTTGTATCTATTCTATTGTTGCGTGTCTGCGCTTTAAATCCTCTTCAGTTCGTCCTAGCCTATGCATTAATTCCACAACTAAACTATCCAAAAATACCATGCAGTTGTTCTCGAAAACGCTTCCGAGGGGGGTTAAGGGTTCCCGTTCGCCGATGATTTGCCTAGCCAGGTAATCTTCTTCTCTCGGCCAACCAGTCTTCGTCCTTCCTTTAATTGTTACACTGTGGTCAGCCATCTGTCCCAACTGGGATTCTGGAAAGGATGTGATGGCAATGACCGTGGCGCCAATGTCTTTTGCGGCTGCGCTCGCTGTCAGAACCATCTTTGTTGCACCCGTGCCTGAAATGGCGATTAGCAGGTCTCCTTTTTCTGCGGCGGGCGTTATGGTTTCGCCTAAGAAGTAGACGTTAAAACCTAGGTTCATTAGGCGTAGGGCAAAGGCTCTGGCAACGAATCCGCTTCTTCCTATTCCTACAATAAAGATTTTCTTGTCTTTTGCCTCAAGCAAAAGCTGAATCAACTGCTCAACTTCTTTCATGTTAAGCTCTTCCATAGAACTCTTAATGCCAGCAATGATCTCATTTGCAGCCGCCTTTAACCACTCCAAACTTTCCAAACTCCGAAAAACCATTACACATTTGCCTATATTAAAAGCCTTACGGTTTAAAACAAGCCTCCCAGAAGCTCATTTAAGGCGGGAATCCTAACGTATAGGCGAACATAGATTGCCGCTGCTAAAATTCCAATAGTTATTGCTATTAGAGCAAAGTCTCCTCGGTGCATTTTTAGCACATACAGGTTTGTGCGTTTTTTGGTTGCTCCCCACGCACGGGATTCCATGGCTTCAGCCAATTCAAGGCTTCTGCGGATTGCGCTCACGATTAGAGGTATAAGGACGGGGATGTAGTTTCTAATCTTTTTTAGAAAGTTTCCGTGTTCAAGCTCTAAACCCCTAGCTTTTTGGGCGTCCATGATTGTTTGGGCTTCTTCAGCTAAGACTGGAACAAAGCGCACAGCTGTTGTGAAGGCGAAAGTGAACTCGTATGGTATATGCGTCTGTTCCAAGGCTAAGCCCAAATGGTCTGGCGATGTTGTTAAGAAGAATATGGAGAAGGATTCGACGAGCACTATGAAACGCAGCGTCATGGCAGCAGCATTTTCTAGGCTTATTGCTGTAACAGCGTAGCCAGCTCCGATGAATGCAACAATGAAGTTTGTTAAGAAAATTATTGTGGCTAAGAAGGCTGCTCCTCGCATTGAACGACGCCACTCACGTTTAACACCAGCCAAAAGAACAAATGGAATCTGCATGAGAAAAAGTGTTATCAAAGGCAAAAGTTCCCCAAAAATTATTGCAGCTGCAAAAATTGCGCAAACATAGACAAATTTTATTCTCGGGTCTAAGTTGTGGATGGGAGAGTAAACCTTTCGAAATCTAAGTCCGTCAAAAACGCTCATGTGGCGTTTTCTCCAAAATGTTAAGCAGTATTTCCCGTGCTTCATAGATGTCGATAACTTTTTTGGGTGGTCCCAAATCGGACAGTTGTAGGAAAATTTGGGCTACCTGAGGTGGAACAATGGATGCTTGGATTAAAACTTCAGGGTTCGTTAGGACTTCTCTTGCTGGACCATCAGCAACAATTTTTCCCTCACGCATTAACAGAACCCTTGGGTTGCACTCAGCCACAAACTCCACATCATGCGTAACGATGATTATTGTTTTTCTCTGGGTTTTCATCTGTAAAACGAATTGTCTAAGTTTCTCTTTCTGTTGATAGTCCTGTCCTATCGTCGGCTCATCTAATATCAATATTTTTGGGTTCCATGCTAGAACTGAAGCTAGAGCTACACGTTTTTTCTCTCCGCCACTGAGCATAAAGGGTGAGGTCTTTCTGTAATGGGCTAAGCCTAAAAGGTTTAGAGCCCATGTCACTCGTCTTTTTAGGATGTTTTCTTTGAACCCGAAATTCCTTAGCGCAAAGGCTATTTCGTCTTCAACTGTTTCGCTGAAGAGCTGATGGTCTGGGTTTTGAAAGACAAACCCTACGTTTCTGGCCAATGTTGCTACGCTTACTTTCGTTGTTTCAACTCCGTCAATAAGCACTTTTCCTTTAGTTGGTTTGAGCAGCCCGTTAAAATGCTTGACTAAGGTTGTTTTTCCAGCGCCGTTTTGTCCCATTATAGCCACGAATTCGCCATTTTGGATTGTCAACGAGACTCCCTTTAGTGCTTCTACCCTGTTTGGGTAGGTGAAATGGACATTTTCAACTTCAATCATCGGCTTTAAAGACCTCCCTCAGTAGGGTTACCATCTCTTCTGAAGATAAGGGAATGGTGCTGCCAAGTTTTATTCCGTCTTTCTTAAGGATGTGATAAAGGCGTGTTGCCTTTGGAATTCCAACTCCAATCAGACGGGCTTCTTCAGAGCTTAAGATTTCGCGGGGTTCGCCATCTAGAACAACCTTTCCCTCATCCATTATAATTATGTGGCTGGCGTACTTGGCTGTCAAGTCGAGTCTATGCTCAACAAGCACAACGGTTATTCCAAGCGTTCTGTTCAGTTCATAGATTACTTCGAATATTTTCTTCGCACTTAACGGGTCAAGGAAGGATGTTGGTTCATCTAAGACCATCACTTCCGGCTGCATGGCTAAGACAGATGCTATTGCGACACGCTGTTGTTGACCGCCTGAAAGTTCATAGGGTGCCCTTTCCCTTAAGTCATATATATCCGCAAGCTCTAAAGCCCAGTCCACTCTTTTACGGATTTCTTCTCTCGGAACCCCGAGGTTCTCCAGTCCGAAAGCCACATCTTTCTCAACAGACAGAGCGAAGAGCTGGTTTTCTGGGTTTTGAAAAACAAGCCCTACATGCTTTGCTAGTTCATGAATTGGGTTTTCGGCAACTTTAAGTCCTGCAACAGCGATTTCGCCTTTTAGCTCGCCTTGATAGAAATGGGGAATTAACCCGTTAAAGCATCGGCAGAGGGTTGTTTTTCCGCAACCACTTGGACCCGTTATAAGCGTGAATTCGCCTCTTTCTATTTTTATGGAAACGTCCCTAATCGACGGCTTTGTTCCGCCAGAATACATGTACGTAAGGTTTTTTGTTTCAATTACCGCCATGCTTGTGGTGCCTACCTAATTTCAAGCGGACTTACGGCTCATTTAAGAGTAGCTACTCATAATTGGTTAGTTAACTTTTCCTTTAAAAGTCGTAAACAGCGTTTAAGCCCAGTTTCAATGTCCCCTACACCGTTTACTCCGGCGGCAGTAGAATGTCCGCCGCCCATGCCGTGAAGATATTCACCTAGGGGCTTGGCAATGTCCTTGCCCAAGTGTATGCCAGTTTTTTCGGGGAATTCACGAGCGCAGCGTAGGCTTATCTCTAAATTTTCATTCTTTTGTCCTGCTACAACAGCGACATGCGCGCCTAAGTCGATTATGGCCCTCGCTGCTGAGGCTTGGTAGGCGCTGACATGGGAAAGCGCAATTATCCATTCTCTAATCTTAAAAATTTTGGCTCTTCTGCAAGCCTTTAACCTTGCCACCCGTTCAGAAAAGTCCATGGGCAAGGAAAGCATGGACAGTGCTTCTCGCGCGTTTACGTTCACGTCAATCAGTTCTGCAATAGTTTTCAGTGTGGCTGAGCTGGCTAGGACGAAGTGGCGTGTGTCGAAGGCTATGCCCAAAAACAATGCTTTAGCCTCATTTTCGTTTGCCTTGATGCCCATTTCTTTGAAGAAGTTGTAGATGATCTCGCATGTTGACGATGTTTCTTCGTTGGTTATGCAGAGTTTAGCTAGGCGTTCAGTTTCTGGATGGGCTGCGTGATGGTCAATCACTATTAGTGGTGCTTTTGAGCTTTTTACTCTTTCAGCCAAATTATCCAGTTGTTGAATCGTGTTGGTGTCAAGCAGCACTATTGCGTCTGCCTTTTCTACGTTCGGCTGTGTCTTTACTTCTATTGGCAAATAATTAAGAAGGTGTTTTGAAAGTCGGCTTATTCCTTGAGCCGCTCCAACTTCAACCTCCAACTTCGGTCTTAGACGTCTTAGTAGGTTTGCGAAGGCGTAGGCTGAACAGATTGCATCTGGGTCTGCATTATGGTGGCACAATAAAACGACGAGTTTAGTGTCTTGCTCGTCGAAAACTTTTGTTATTTCTTTGAATGACACTTTATTTCCCTCAAATACTTTTCAGCCGATGCATAAGCCTCTTTTAAGGCTCCGTTAACAAGATTTTGCACATTAAAGTTTTTCATCAATCTCGACAAAGCAACATCCACATCGACTGTCAGCGTCATAGGGTGTGCGCCTTCAGCCTCGGCACTTATGTTTAGTGTCTCTATTCTCTTTGAAGGAACCTTTGAGAGAATGTATTTTCTGGCGGCTTCCTCTGCAATAGCGCAAAGCTCTTCAATTTCTTCGCTGGTTAACTCTGATATGCCCAACCTTTCCACAAGTTTCACCTAAATACTCTATGGCTGGGATGGAGAAACTGGACTTAGGTCTTGTTGAAGCTTAGCCTGCAAATCCTTCAGTTGGCTGCGTAAGCGTTCCTCTTGTTTTCCCAAGACTGTGGCTCGAGTGTTGAGGAGTTCTTTTCGCTCGTCTAAATCAACGGTTATTTTCGCTTTTTCCGCCTTTACCAAAAGTGTGCCGATAGCCTTGTATATTACGGCGTCGTCAGCCATTTTCTGCATTTCGCCTAAGGCTTGTTCAATCTCTGTTAGCTCAATTTCCACCTGCTGTTTCTGCACCAAGACGGATTGAAGCGTTTGTTGAAGCTGTTGAAGCCTTAATAAGCGTTCTTGAACTTGGGGTGGAAGCTTCGAGATTTCTTCACTCACTTTGCACCCTTCCATCTGCACAGCAATAAGCCGAGCTATTAATTAACATTTTCTCAAACATGAACTGAATAGTTAGCGTTGTTTTCCAGCATATTAGTAAGCATGAACTTGTTCAGAGGGAAAAATCTGTCTCTATGTATGCTCTAGCCTACTAGAGGGGGGCTATATATGGGTCATCTTTAACTAGGTTTCTAGAACAAAGTTTCTAGTCATTGAAGAAACCTAGAGGGGTCTAGTTTGTTTCTAAAACTTCCAAAACTTTCGTCACCGAGTTTATCCATCTTAAGTAGGCGTTCAATGCCGCCCGCAAAGCAACCGTGTCTCTGGCTTCAACTTTCAAGACTAAAAATTTGCCTTCCTTCTCCAAAGTTGCCCTCGAACGCATAGTAGGTGGCTTCTTAACCTCTGGTTTCAAGGCTTCCAAAACTGTCTCTAAGGAACGTTTATCTGGAAATAAAATTTTGCATCCACATCTAGCATGCATTACCATGTTGTAGAAGAGCAGAACTATCACACATAAATTGTTTGTGTTTGGATGCTGTTTTTATGGGGCTCATGGAGTAAAGAGTGAAGTCCATTGGCATAATTGGAAACTTATAGAATTTTGAAACTGTTTACCAAGTCATTTTTCTCAGCCTATTCCTAATCCTTTCAACACGTGCCTTTTCCTCTAGCACTCGTTTCCTCATTTGCTCTCCCATTTGAGTTGCACGAGCCTCTGCTTCCAGATTGTACTCGTCAACGCGTTTGTTCGTTCGCTCTACAACTTGTTTAACCCAATCAAGTTTCTCTTCAATCTCGTTTACTGAAGTTACAAGCCTAAGCTTATCACCCACCACAAAGAGTTTTCTGTCCCACAAATGTCTACTCGATTTCCATTCTCGTTCAAAAATGTCCTGCCAAACATGTTCTGGTGTGGAATCTAGAGGGAGGTCGATTATGTAAGCATTGGGAAAGTAGTGATCTCTACTTATAGTAATCTTGTCAACATCGATGGGCTTCAAAAATTTTACCTTTTTAGTCTGTTCCTTCATGCTAAGCCCGACTGTTAATAATTTTTGTTTTATTTTAAAAGCTATGTGTTGGAGGAGAACTACTCAATTTCTTCTTCCGTTTTTATTGCTTCTTCTATGGGTGCCCCTCTGGCTACACGCCTTGCCACTATGCCAAGTTTTGTTGTTGGGGTATACGCTCCGCCCGTGAATGTGAATCCACATTTTCTGCATCTCCAAACACCGACGCTTAATCTTTTGACGCGTGAAAATCCGCACTGCGGACATGTATGAGGCTTCTTCATTTCTGTAACCACTTTGATGTAGCGTTTTCTGACGGTGGCTCCGTGGCGGGCTCCCAACCCCCGTGTCGGTCCCACCTTTTTGGTCCTTCCCACGGTCATCGCCAACCTAGCTTCTTGCCTATTTCTTCAGCCTTTTCCCCAGCTATTTTCGCGGCCTCCAAAATTTGTTGTGGTGAGAAGTATCCGCTGCCACCCTTCTGTATTGCGCATATGTTGCCGTCATCATCAATCGCCATCGAAAGCCTGGCATCCATTATCTGTTCTTCTTCCAGCCACGGGTCAACAACGAGTTTTTCGTCTATTTTTGCAAAAGTGACAGTTATAGGATGTCTTCTTATCAGAAGCGGTACATAACCCGGCTTAATTTTTACTTCTCCTTCTTCGATTTCATAGTTGGGCATTTTCGTGTTAAGCAAAGCGGCCAAGGCGGCAAGAGCCGAGGCATCTATCAAGTTCCCATCGTGATTGAGCACGTAGACATCTACAAAAACAACAAACACGTTTTTTCCGGGTTCGATGCACAATTTCCCTAAGTCAATGGCCTTTGACTCTCTTATTCCCCTGTCAACTATTCTAGCGAGTTCTATGGAGTTTTCGTCTGGCGGTCCAGGCTCAAAGGTTGAAGAAGCTAATGGTACCAGTTCAGCGTTTACGGTTAAGACTCCTTCGTTGGGTGTGTCGGGAAATGGTTGCCCTGTTTCAATTTTTGTCCCAACCATAACCTCCGTTCTTCCGAGAAGCACCCTTGCAGAGCCTTCTGCACGTTCGATTATTCCCTGTTCAAGTTTTATTTCACGATAATCCGTCAGGTTTCTGTCATCCAAACGTTTTCCTTTAGCAATTAACTGTGCAATCTCCTTCTGCTTTACACGAGTGATTATCGCCACTATTCTTCAACCTCCTTAACGCTTACATACTTAGCTTTTAAAGCTTCCTTCTGCATTGAGTAGATTTTTGTGCATCCTTCGAGGGCCAGATTTACGGCCTTCTCAAACTCTTCAAGGGTTAGTATTCCATCCATCTGCAGCAAGGTCATGGCATTCAAATTCGGCATTAAAGCCACGGGAACGTCGGCAACTCCAAGTTTGTCTTCTGTGTCCATCAAATCCAATAATATTGTGTCGTCAACTTTTCCAGCCGAGCATGCAACCACTAAATCCCGCATAGGAATGCCTGCATCCGCTAAAGCCAAAGATGCTGCCGTTATGCTTGCGCACCGTGTGCTTCCGTCGGCTTGCAAAACTTCAACGAAGACATCTGTACCCGTTCGCGGATAATATTCGAGGAAAATTGAGGGTTCAAGGGCTTCTCTTATGACCTTTGAGAGTTCTACCTCTCTTCTCGAAGGTGCCGGCGATTTGCGCTCTTGGACAGAGAAGGGTGCCATGTGGTAGCGGCATCTTAAAACCATTCGGTCTTGAAGCGCCAAGTGTTTTGGATGCAGTTCCTTTGGACCATACACCGCGGCTAGGATCTTGTTCTTTCCCTGTTCGATGTATGCTGAGCCGTCAGCGTTTGATAAGACTCCTATATCAATTTTTATTGGTCTCAACTCGTCTGGTTTTCTACCATCCAACCTTAAGCCTTTTTTATCAATTAACTTTTCGGACTTTTGACTCATTTTTTGATCTCCTCCTGTTTTGTTTTTGCCTCCCTAAGCATCTGGGTTATGCGGTCTGTCAAACCGCTTATATGGGATTCCTCATCAATCTTGTTAATAGCCATCATTGCCAAGTGCTCTTCTTCAGGAGTTTTTCCGGTGATTAATACAACCCCGTTAAGTCCAAGGATTATTTGGCAGCCTGTTTCCTGTTTTATCATAGATATCATTGAGCCTTTTCTGCCTATTACCCGTGGAATTTTTGTTGAGGTGATTTTTACTATTTGTCCACGGGTTATCTTTCCTAGTCCTGGTTCGGCAACTGTCAGTTGCGGATCGTGTGTTCTGTCATAGGCAGTTATTTTCGCAACTATTAAGTCTCCTGCGCCTAGGACTTGGGATAAGTCGTCTTTTTGCGGTTTGAAGGGTCTGCTTAGAACATCTGAGGCCCTCAGAAGGGCTTGGTATGGCGAGTTTACGTCCACGGTCCAACCGTTGAATCCCACCTCCG
>Ga0315310_10000194_pt1 | contig 40782 bp, 43 predicted proteins | sample TDP5_MG_FD_203630 | JGI IMG/M metagenome (GOLD analysis project Ga0315310, IMG submission 203630) | Freshwater sediment microbial communities from Lake Towuti, South Sulawesi, Indonesia - TDP5 | ecosystem: Environmental > Aquatic > Freshwater > Lake > Sediment | place: Indonesia: South Sulawesi...
CGGGGTCAATACCTGAATCTCCAAAAAATCTTGCTACAAAATTGCTTGTAAATTTTTCTAAAATATTTGAGATTTGATAATTTGATTTTATTTGATATTTGACATTTATAATTTGTCATTTTCAAACTACCCTGATAATCTGATACCCTGATGCCCCATTTCGTCTCCTGCGAGCGTAGCGATACTGCAAATCCACCAAGCCGTGTGGCGGATGATACTGCGAATGCAACGATACTGCAATTTCTATCACGCCAGCCATAGCCGGTAGGAGGGATAGGAAGGGCTCCCCATTCATAGCCATATTGTTGGGTCATACATATTATAGCTCCGCCATTTTCTACAAAATTACTGATTCTTTCTTTGAATTGGGTATTATTCTCTTTTCCATAAAGACCACCACTGGGAATAATTAAGACTTTTAAACTATCCAATGTTCTATTTAGCGTCCCCAAAACCCGTCCATCCACACCCACGATTGCCGTTGGGATTTTGAATCGGCCCAAAAGATGACCAAGCCCAGCACAATAACCACTGATGAGTATCCCAACCTCACAATCAGTGCCTACATACCAGGGTGTTGAATATTGCGGGTCATTCACCTGCCAGTTTTCATCCGGATGGTCATGGTCAGGTGGGTCACAATTGGCTTGTGAGTTTTTATTTACTACTATAACATCTACTGCCTTTATGTCATTAAAGACAGCATTTCCATCAATAACAATAATGGCAGTGACATCAACATGACAGTCACTTGCAGTCACTATCTTTAAAACAGTTTCGGAAATTGTTGACATTGCTGGAATCATTAATGAACCAATAAGCAATTCACCACCAGTGGCGGTAAAATTTACAGTAAGGTCACGCTGTTCGTTATTCGTTAAAATTGCTGATGAATAATCAGTAAAATATATATTTGGCGGTGGATTATGAGGGTCATAGGTTACCTCATGGACAAAGAGGGTTGGATTCATTGCAAACTCAACATTTGGCTTACGGGTGGTAAAACTGAACACATAATTGCCACCCGGCTTGCCATCCTTATCACCATCAAGTTGAGTGCCATCTATATCCCTAACCCCATCGGTCACAGTTATTGTATAGTTTGTCAGAAACTTCAAATCCTGTTGTGGGTCAGACAAAATAAGGGTCACCGTCTTATTATCTCCGCTCCACTGCGGAGTGAATCCACCAACCAAAGCAGGAGAGAATAAAACCGTGCTACTATTCACCGAAGACTGGTCCATCTCTTTGTTGAATGTAATGGTAATATTTTTATATACATCAACCTCACTCGCACCATCCGCAGGGTCGGTGGAGACAACAACAGGACATTCCGCATGAACCGCAAATGACCAGGTATATTCATCTTCATACAGATTTACTCTATTATTCGTTGCCCTTACTTCTACTGTATGATTGCCCTCTTTCAAGTCCTCATCGTATAAACATTTTATTTTTTTACCATTTTGTATTAACTGCTCTTCAAAAGACATAGATTTACCATCTAACAGAAAAAGTGCCCCTTGCACGACACCTGAGCCCGTAACTTCAACCGAAATCTCCGGCCTCTTCTCATAAACCTCAGTTTCGTTCGTCGGCTTCTCATTGGCGAATTGAGGGAAGATGGAATAGGCCTCGTAACTACCGATTTCTACGCGCTCTCCTCTAACTTTAGGCGGTATTGGCATTTGTGATATAGATTCAAGCACGTGAACATAGGTTGGTAATTCGGGTTGGACAACAAGTCTTGCATGGTGTGTTACACATAAAACATCGCCTTTTTTTATTAAACTTCGGGCAATTTTCAAACAACAGTTTTTCAATCCGACTATTCCCTGTCCAAATGGCAATTGTAGACACCGGTTAACAAAAGCTGCACAATCAATACCAGCGAGATAATATCGGGCATTTGATGTTCCATCGGGTCTTAAACCATAATCACTCGTGTTATAACTTCCAGGGCATACGCCAGAGTTTATTCTACCCAAAAATGTTTCAGGCGTATCCCAGCCTCCCCAACAATATGCCTCGCCAATATTCCAACTGCCAATTGGGAATTCAGTATTGCGGTACATTGGATAAATTGTATCGCCGTTTACATCAAGAATCCATGCTGTATCAACTATTGGACTCCAACCTATAAAATAGGTAAGTCCATTGCCCCAAACATCATCTCGCGTTAGGGCAACTCCCAACGATATTGTTAATAATAGAAAACCTACTAATTTGAACTTCATTAATCCCCCTACTGTTTAATAAATTGAATTATTTTTATCCCATTTTCATCATTTCCCCAATAATAAACAGAACCTTCATCGGTTATTACTCGAAAATCGCCCACCCATTCATATGTTTCTTTTGGCATAATATTCATTCGGGCTAATAATTCTCCATTACTATTATATTTTAGCCATTCCTCTTGCCAATCGTAACTACCGTATATTTCGCGCATCAAAAATATATCGCCTTTTTTGTCAATCTTTAATAATCTAGGGACAGAATAGTCGGCGATAGCTTCAGGAAGCAATAATTTAATCGTATCTCTATCCTCAACTTTAACCAATGATACTATCAATTTTTTATCTTTTTTTATTGCATGGGAAGAGGCGGGCACAATTAATCGGGGTGGTGACAAGACCTTTTTTTCAGTATATTCCATAGTTGTCGTCCCGATAGAAATATTATTAAGAACAACTTCCGAATTTTGCACTGTTAGTTTTAATGACTGCCAAAAAGTAAATATATCGGTACTCATACGGAAGATTTCCTCTGTTTTCCCTTTCAAATTTTCTAATGCTTTAGTATAGACATCTAATTTTTCAATAGGAATTTCTTTGTATTCTAGACACAGTTTATTTCCAGAATTATATTTCTGAACTCTTCCAATCGCACTCGGTAGAATTGCACCAAGCAAATATATATTTGATTCATCATCAACCGCAAGAGCAAAGGGAGCAAATTTCAGCCATTCTTTTGAATCTTCAAATACAAATTCGGTGTATTTAACTTCATAAAGAAATTTGCCCTGAGTATCGAATTTTTGCACCCGTTTATTAATGTTGTCTAACACATAAATACAACCATCGGATGACACTGTAAACGCAGACGGCCCAGTTGAAGGTCCTTCTATATTATCTATTTTCCCAAACTCCCCTGGTCCACTTCCCCATTTGGCATCAATTAAGACTTTCATTTCGTATTTCTCAAACATCATTGTATCGGGCTCTTGGAGAGTTTTTAGACTCTCACTTGCTATTACATCTTTATTATTCCTTCCCCCAGCAAAGACAAACCCCATCGCCAGAAGGAATGCAAATATTATTGCTATTATTTTGTTGATTCTTATGCTAAGCATTGTTTACCTCCATTTTTGTTTTAACAAAAAATTGATTCAAACGGATTGGAGCGGATGGAAACAGATTTGTAAAATCGTCTGCGTCCGCACCCATTCGTCTGCATCTTAAAATTTCTTTCAACATCTTGCACCTTCACATTTTGTAATCTTAAATATTTTATCCAGACAAACTTTCAAGCCAACCCCATTAAATAACATTAATTTGTGGAATAAAACAGTAATTTGATGATTTACCACAATCCTGATGTTTTGGGCGCTACTCGGATGCTCATATTTAACGGGGTCAATACCTGAATCTCCAAAAAATCTTGCTACAAAATTGCTTGTAAATTTTTCTAAAATATTTGAGATTTGATAATTTGATATTTGATTTTCTTGCGAACGAAGTGATACTGCGTTTCCTGCGAGCGCAGCGATACTGCAAGTGAAACGATTCTGCAATTAAAATATATTCTTTTCTCTATATTCTCCATACACTTCTCTTAGCACCCCTGATATTTCGCCCACGGTAGCGCATTCTTTTACACATTCAATAATGGATTCCATTAAATTAAAACTTTTAATTGCCCTATTTCTTAAATTATTTAACGCGACACGAACCTTTTTATTATTTCTTTTTAATTTTATTTTCTTTAATCTATCTAACTGTCTCTCGACTGCCTTCCTCTTTACCTTCAAAATCGTAAACTTCGTCGCCGCTTTTTCCGTACTAAATTTATTAACACCGACAACATTAATTTCACCATTTTCAATTGCCTTCTGATATTCATATGCACTCCGATGAATCTCCTTTTGAAAATAACCATTTTCAATTGCTCCCAATGCACCACCCATTGCTTCAATCTTTTCAAGATACTCATTTATATCTTTCTCTAATTTATTGGTCAACCATTCAATATAATAAGAACCACCTAATGGGTCAATAATCTCTGGGATTTTAGTTTCATATCCGATTATCTGTTGTGTTCGTAGCGCCAATTTTACTGATTCCTCACATGGTAGTGATAGGGCTTCATCGCGCGAATTTGTATGTAAACTTTGAGTTCCGCCAAGAACAGCGGCGAGTGATTGAAATGCTACGCGTATCGCATTATTTTCAGGTTCTTGTGTGATTAATGTACATCCTGCTGTTTGTGTATGACACCTTAACATCCATGATTTTGAATTTTTTGCCTTAAATTTTTCTTTCATTATTCGTGCCCAAATTCTTCTTGCCGCACGAAACTTGGCAACCTCCTCGAAGAAATTGTTATGGGCATTAAAGAAGAACGATAGGCGGGGCGCAAATTCGTCAATATCAAGCCCGGCCATTTCAATAACAGATTTAACATAGGCGATACCATTCGCTAATGTAAAAGCGACCTCCTGTATTGCAGTTGCACCAGCCTCTCGTATATGATAACCGGAGATAGAAATCGTATTCCACTTTGGTAAATGTTTGCTACAATATGAAATGATGTCTACAGCAATTTTTATAGATGGCGCAGGGGGATAGATATAGGTGCCGCGTGCAATATATTCTTTTAAAATATCATTTTGAACGGTTCCCTCGAGAACCACTGGTGAAATACCTTGTTTTTCTGCAACGGCAATATACATAGCAAGAAGAATCGCCGCTGTCGCATTGATAGTCATTGAGGTGCTTACTTTACCAAGGGGAATGTCTTTGAACAATATTTCCATATCCTCAAGTGTATCAATTGCCACACCTGTCTTGCCAACTTCACCTTCGGTAAATGGATGGTCCGAATCATATCCCATCTGGGTCGGCAAATCAAAGGCAACAGAAAGACCGGTCTGACCATGTTCAAGTAAGTACCTATACCGCTTATTCGACTCCTCGGCAGTAGCATAACCAGCATACTGACGCATTGTCCAAAGTCGCCCTGTATACATCGTCGGATAGATACCGCGGGTATAGGGGTATTCACCAGGATTACCCAGATCGCGCTCATAATTTAGGTCTTTTATATCATTAGGAGAAAATAACATAATTAATGCAGTATCATTGTATTTGCAGGATCTTGCCGAAAAAAACGGCATTCGCAGTAGTCGCAGGATCGCCTTCGGCTCGCAATAATGTTCTTTACAATGAATAGCGTCTTCGACATTTTGAACCTTTGATAAGCGTTTTATCAAATGCGATTAGTTTTTAATATTCTTTTTCAATCAATGGTGTCACTGATTTATAATCTTTGTCTTCAATGTAATTTAATTTTATCCCTATCTTTAATACTGCATCCACTTCCTGCAAAGAAGTTGTTGCTCTATTTATAAAAACACTGAAGTCTTTATCAGTATGGCGACCGCTGCCTTCGGCAATATTTAGAGCAATAGACACAACTGCCCTTTTTCCTTGAGAAACTAAATCATATTTTTCATCTTCAGGGAACTTTTTAAGTAATTCATAAACTGCTTTTATCAATTCTAATGCTAATTGCCATATTTCCAAATCTTCGTATTTAAACTTCATTACTTAGCGAACAAAGTGATACTGCGTCTCCTGCGAGTGAAACGATCCTGCATCTATTCAATTATCACTAGCGCATCTTTACTATTCACCGTCTGTCCTTTTCTTACCAGAACCTTTTTTACTACCCCCTCCCGCGGTGATTTCATCTCGTTCTGCATCTTCATAGCCTCTACAACTATCAATGCCTGGCCATGTTTAACCACATCACCTTCTTTTATTTCAATTTCAATAACCAAGCCGGGCATTGGCGCGGTAATAATCAACTCCTTTTTGTGCCCGGTCTCAGGACTTGACTTTAATAATCTGGCTACCTGCTCATCAATTATTTCGAAAGAATAAGTCTCACCATTGACGGTCAACTGGTTATCCCGGTCCTGATATATGTAGTAGGGCTTCCTATCAATTATCAGAGTTAAGTTATTCTTGTCAACACCAAGAATATTAACCTGTATCTCTTGGCCATTAAGGAGCACTTTAAAACCATTTCCTACCTTTCTAATATCACCATTATATTCTTTATCATCAATCTTTACGATGTATGCCATTTTTCTCAAACTCCATCTACAAACGGTTTTTCTCGGCTTTTATCAGTGCCCGGGGATAGATGGTTTTCTGAAATGTTATACTTTTTTACAACGAGTTTTATTACCTTCGCCGGTACTTTGGCGCCTATCTTTTCGAATCTTTCATAATCTTTCACCTTTAAACCAATTGATGTTGCAAATTCTCTCATGCTCAAGCCCAATTTTTCTCTCAATTTCCATAGCCTCTGGGGAATACCATCACGATTGCATTGAATGTCCTGCCAGTATTTTAACTGGACTGGTGAATAGCGCTTTTTCAAAAACTGTAGCATTCGATTCGCCTTGGCTAATCTTCGTTCGTAAATGTTCATAATTCCTTCAAATTCTTGATATCTCTTAAATCAATATCTCTACCAGCATCAGTTTTTAATTTAATCAAAGTCTGTTTATCTACTACCGGGATTTTTATCTCTTCTATTTTCAAATTAATCTTTTTTATTTTCTTAAAATCATAAATAATAGCAACATCAAGCCGGTAGTTATCATCAGGGTCTCTAAAATTAATAACCTTTGCATTTTTCTTGACTTTCCATTCCTGTCTTTTCTTCTCATCGCTCAGATCTCGTGGGTCAATCGGAACTGTTGGCAAGAGATTAAAATCTTTAAGGATTTTAACAAACTTCTTAACATTCTCTTCGGAAAAATCTAAGACTATATCAAGATCAAAAGTTGCTCTTGGAACACCATGAAGAATGGCGGCGACTCCGCCAATTATAATATATTTAATCTCTTCCTCCGAAAACCGCCTGAGAATTGCGAAAAATGGTGGTAGATACTCCATAATCTCAACCTACTTTATCTATTTTATCTTTCTTTGCAACATTTATAATCAAATTTGTCGCGGTCGGATTCATCCGACGAAAATTTGTGGCAAAATTCGTGCGATAAACCCCGGCCATTTACCAGAATTCTGCACCCAATCATGTCCTTCATTATCCTATTATTATTCAACGTAAACTTGCTTAATTAAAATTGAACACCTATCCCGATATTTTTTCTGCTTTATTCAAAATCACTATATGCTTCGGGCAGTAGTTCTTTAATCTTGACTTTTACAATATTATTTTTTTGTGATAAAATTACCATACACTCAGGGGCATAGTTATATATTAATTGACGGCAATTCCCGCATGGTGGTATGATTACATGAGGTTCTGATTGCTTCCCAATAGCAACTATTCGTTCTAATATCCTTTCACCATTAGTAAATGCTGCTCCAATTGCTATTGGTTCAGCACAGGGCCCGTAACCACATGATTCAACATTAATTCCAACATATATTTTACCTGATGAACAAAGCACTGCAGCACCAACTGTATGTTGTGGTTCTTGATAATTTTTCTGAAGCACTTCTTTTGCCGCTTTAATCAACTCTTTATCTTTTTCATCAATTTCTATATAGTTCATCATTATAATCCTTTCGTTATTTTTTCAAACGGGCAGTGTCATTGCAGCTAACGTTCCCAGCATAAAAGAAGTTTTTGCGAAACAAAAATTTGGGTGAGTGCCGTCAGACACGAACCTTTTATGCTGTGTTATACGCCGTTGGTCGCTCTTTGTCATTGACAAAATCATCTGCTCCTTCTAAATTCGTCAAACTTTTTATCAATCTCCTTTCTCAATTCTTCACCTATTTTTTGAAAAACATCCAACAGCTCTTCATAGATATTATCGCTTGCAACAAAATTCCAGAATTCTTCACCAACTAATATTTCTTCCTTTTCCAAATCATATAATCCCTTTAATGTCCACCGTTCATAAGGTTCGGGATGATATGGATTATATGGAATCGCTAATCTTGTAAAAACTTTAACATTTTTATCTTGGCTGAGTCTAAGGGCTGTCCATCTGAGAAGTTTAAGTTTTAATGCTACAAATTCCTTCATGTTAGGTTTTGCACTCGTAATATCAAAATAATTTTCTGTATTTTTAATTTTGACAAACAAATCCACTATTGAATCTGGATCAACCTTATCTTGACCTTTCTTTATTTCCTTCCTAATCTGTTCGACCTCATGCATCTTACTGGCAGGAATCTCACCTTTTCTTAACTTGTAATGAATTTCCCTAATGACTTTCTCTGTTCCTGTATCTACCTCGCCAAGTAATTTATATTGTCTCTCTGCATGATTTCCTGCACCATTAGCTAAAATCACTGCGACTTGTTCCCAAATAGACATACCGAAAGTAGTATTCATTGATTGGATAAAAGAAAACATGGCATACCTGTCCTTGCCAAGTAACCTGTGATGAAAAGGCATATGCACAGTTTCAGGTTGATAAGTTCTTAATTTTTCCCTCACCGTGGTCGTAAGGAGTTCTGCAATGTCTTTCGCCGTCTTTGCTAATAAAGCCATATTTACACCTTTCTCAGATAAAATATTGATTCGAAAAATTTATTCTCATCTCTTTCAGTCCTCATGAGGACAGGTCTATTGAAAACATCTATTAGATCAAATCCGCATTGTTTTCCTATTTCAGGATATAAATTGAATTTGTCATTTGCTACAATGAAAATAGGTGCCCCATTAACTAAATTTTGGGATATATTTTTGAATACATCTACTATTCCTTTCACATACTCTATTTTTGCATTTCCATGCTGCTTTTTCATAGCAGGACCTATTTCTAAATCATCTAGTCTCAGAAAATTAAACAATTCGTAAGCATATCTGTGTTGCTCATGGTAATCTATAAGACCAACATAAGGAGGAGAAGTAAATATTCCATCTATTCTTAAATCTTCGGGTAACTTAATGGTTCTTGCATCTCCCTGAATAATTTCAATAAAAGCATTAGTTTTCAGTTTATCAAACTCTTTTAATCTTTTTATTGTATCCCAACTATATCTGTTGATGAACTTCAATGCCTCATTTATTGGTTCACAATATCTCTTATGCTTGATACACCAATAAGTTTCTCTGACTGCCTTTTTAGGACGGGCTAAATCATAATGTGGGATAAGCCTAGCAGAGCGAGCGGATCTTGAGAGAATTATTTTTAAAACATCCTGATTGTTATAATCTTTGATTATGCTTCTGTAAAATAAGATTTCTTGTAATGCCCTTACTGAAAACCATTCTTTTAGATACTCACTATCAGTCTCAAATTTTTCCACATCTTTGCCGAAAAGAAGCTGATTTTTGTTCTGTAAACTATAACTAAAAGACTTCAGTCTTTTTAACGCATCCTTAATCTCTGCTTCCACTTCTGGGGTATTGTATTTCTTTGTCTTTACTTCCTGAATTAACACGTTGAAAGGAGATAATTCTATGCCAATAGAATTCATGCCTAAAACATTTGCTTCTACGAGAGTTGTTCCTGAACCCGAAAAAGGGTCAAGAATGGTATTACCTTTTTTGAAGTATTTTTTTAAGAAGACTTCAACTAATTGAGGGATAAATTTGCCAAGGTAAGGATGCAAACGATGAACGTGTTTCGTTCTCTCGAATTCTCGGATGCTTAAAAAGGTTAAGTCATTCCCCAAAATCTCAATATTCTTTCGGGTATCCGCCTTTTCTTCAATGAGGTTCGTATCTATCCCGAATTTTGTTGCCGCCTTTTTGCTTGCCTCAAGCATAGTTTATTATCTCCTTACATTTATTAAGAGTTTGTCTTTCAAGCGACCAATTGCGTATAACGGTTCCAGCATAAAAGAAGTCCTGAGCGATAGCGAAGGATTTGGGTGAGTGCCGTCAGACACGAACCTTTTATGCTGTGTTAGGCGATGCGGCGGGCTTTCTTTCAATATAAATTTCCCCATATCATCTTAACCTCTTCAATACTGCCTTTTGAATTACAGAAAATCGGTCTTTAACCCCAAGGTCCTTGTAAAGGCTTTCCGTTAGAGAACCTTCTGGATAATTTGTTTTTTCTTGGATTGCCATAAGTTCTGTCACGACAAGCAGAAATTCTACCGTAAATTCTCCGACTCTATCTAAGTCCTTAAATGGTTTAATATGCTCTGGCTTGAAAAACTGAAGGGTTGGTGGGAACGAGCTTATAGGTTTTATCTCACTGAGCATTGTCAAAATATGCTCTTTCAGTTTTAAGGTTAACGATGGATTATGGGCATGTTTGACATACATCTCTACAATCAAGTGAACATGAGCAGGTGTGCGTTCTCGCTTATTCGGTTCCCTGAATTTTACAATGAAATCATACGGAGACTCTGGTTTTTTACCAGGATAAACTCCAATTTGAACATTTGCCTTGGTTGTATAGACAAGGTCATCCTCTTGCAACCGCCTGACTTTCCATATTTTATAAGAGGATTCCAGATAGTAATAGATTGCTTTTAACAGACTAAGAAGTTTCTTCATTTTTTCACCTCATAAATGAGTAGATACTGATGGGTTATTTTTAAATAATCTTTTGGATTTTGGTTAATTGAATTGGTTACATCTTGAGTAACAACCACAATTTCCTTAAGCCATAAATTATCGAGTGTCAGCATATCTACCAATCTTTTAGCAAGAGGCTCTATATATCCATCAATTCTTATATCCTGGGTTTGAATAACCAGAAATCCTTCTTTGTTTAGGTTAGGTAACTCTTGAGTCACAATCTCCTTTATTTTCCCTAAATAATGTTCAATGCTTGAAAGAGAAGGATTGCAATTCAGAAATGGGGATTTGATAAAAAGTAACTCCCTGTCCTTTTGTGTATTTCTTTCAGTAAAATCCATTTCATTTTTGGAATGAGAAACAAAAGTTATCGTTGAATAACCTTTCTCTTTTGAATATCTATCAATTACATTTTTATTTAAGCGTTCTTCAAAGTCCTTTTCAGGTAAAATCCATACCGTTGTTGTCTCAAGTTCATCCAATTTTCTCTTTAGTGGTGGTTCCTCTAATATTGGTGTAACCAAACTGTAATCTGCCAATCTTTCTCTTACACTTAAAGGAACCGATATTTCAGGTTTCTCAAAAATTGGCAGATACTCATGAGCCAAAAGGAGAAAATTATATTTTATGCTATTAGCATACCAAAAACCTGTGGTCTTACAGTTATGTTGCCGTTTGATTATAAGTTCTCTCAATTTAAAGCCAGCATTCAAATAAACATTTATAAGTTTAAATCCTAAAGGAATTACATGTTTTTTTCTGCGCGTATCTCCTATTAAAATTGCACACTTTCTTCCTGGTTTTAACACTCTAAAACTTTCTCTGGCAACCTTTGACATTTCTTTTAAGAAATCATCTATATCGAAAAATGATAAATCACCCTCTTTGGAATCAGTGTAATGAATTATGTTTGCATAGGGAGGATGAGCACAGATTAGATCTATAAAATTATCTTCTATGAATGATAAATCTCTGGCGTCACCAACCAAAACTTGTGGCTCGTAAATTTGAGGATGAGTTTTTTCGTCAGTAAATGTTAATTGTCGCGACTCTATAGTAAAGTCTAAATTCTTTTTTGCCAGTTCAATGGCTTTATCGTTAATATCGAAGGCGACGCACCTTCTTCCCAAAAGTTTACATTCTACAGCAGTTGTTCCTGCACCACAGAAATAATCCAAAACCAATTCGCCGGGTTTTGAGTATTTGAGGCTCACATTCCTAGGAATATAAGGGGACCAATTACCTCTATATTCGCCACTATGAGTTGCCCAATTACCCCTTTGCTTAAAACTCCAGACTGTAGTTTGTTCCTCTTTGAAATGTTTGGGATAAAGCGTTCTTACTTTTTTAGAAACATCCAAAACGCTAATATTGAGTCCTTGCGTTTTAGTAATAAGTCGCTCAATATATCTAAATGTAACTCCATATTTCTGACCAATTTCTAAATCAGGAGTTCCTCTTGCTTTTTCCCGCAAGATTGCCTCTTGGAGTTCTCTTTCAGTTTTGAAACTTGCTTTTTGATTGCTCATTATATCCTCTTTTTATTAAGCCCGCCGTTTCGCCTAACTCGTTCATAGACGAAGTAGGTTCGTCTATACTCCTACTCTGGAATGATAGACGAAGTATTCCTGCTCTCCAGCCGACTACAACTTACACATCTACCGATTCTTTGCATTTTTTACTCCTTGTCGTTTAGAGCCAAACCATCTAAAGGGCTTCTAATCTTTCCTAGGCTTTTAGTGCTTACCTGAGTGTAGAGCTCGGTTGTTTTACTATGCACGTGTCCTAACAGTTCCTGGATATACCCCGCACTTTTCATACCGTTAAACTTCCTTTTATTCTCCTGATTAAAAATTTATATGCATTCCCAAAATATTTCAACTGCTTTTCTCTTTCTCTTGCGTCATTCTCTGACAGATACGCCTCATAGTAAATTAGACTAAATGGTCCATAATTCTTAGTTGAAAAGACCTTACCATCATTATGTTCCTTCATTCTTCTCTCTAGATCATTGGTTGACCCTACATATTTCCAGTCATTAACTTTTTGGCTTCTAATCAAATACACGTAATACATAAATAATTAAAGTGCGGGGTGTACCTTAAATCTGTTCCACCTTCCAATAAATGGGTTGCAAAACTATGCCTCAATGAATGGACGGTTATTTCCTTTTTTATCCCCGCTGTTTGACAAGCGTGCTCGAGAATCTTCTGCACCGTCCTTATTGAAATATGCTTCCCTGCACGAGTGCCTTCAAACAGCCAGATTTCTGGCTTGAATCGCTGCCAATATTCCCTTAATACTGATAAGGCTTTTATCGAAAGAATCGAATATCTGTCTTTCCTGCCTTTTGCACCCTTAACATGGATAAGCATCCTCTTGCCATCGACATCAATAGGTTTTAGCTTCACTACTTCCCCAACCCTCAGTCCGGCGGAATAAGTAAGCATCAGGATTGCTTTATATTCTCAACCGATGAAAGAATTTTTGCAACTTCTTCTTGACTTAAAACGACCGGTAATTTTCTGTCCCTGCGCGGTCTTTTTACTTCGTAGACAAATTTTCGCTTTAGCATTGTACCATAATAGAATTTCAGGGCATTAATCGCCTGATTCAGAGTGGAAGTAGCAAATCGTTTTTCTTCAGCAAGATGAAGGAGATAGTCCTTTACGTCGCTGTCATTTACTTCGTCAGGATTTTTTTCAATAAATATTAGAAAATCTCTGTTAAAATAGATATAGGCTTTGACAGTTTTATAACTGTATTTTCTTGAGAGGAGTTCTCTCCGGAGGTTCTCAAGATGAGATTGCTTCGGGACTTTGTCCCTCGCAATGACCGAGGAAAGATGTATCTGTAAAGCAGGGTCTATATAGATTTCTTCATCCTTGAAAACTTGTCGAATCTTTCCAAAAGTTCCATCTGTATTAGGAAAGCTCCAATATTTTTCTTCCGGATGCCATCTACGGCCTTCAATAGTTTTAATTTTTTCTACAAGAACAGGGTTGTATGAGAATGAAACCAGAATTCTGCCTGATTCTCCTTTAATTATTTTCACAATAGCCTTTTTGAATCTGTCTGTATGCGAAGATATGTAAGTAGCAAAACCCTGCATTATATCAAATTTTCCACATTGCCTTAATAACTTGCTTCGTCCGACTGAAATCGGACACTACCGTAGCTTGCTTCAAGCATATAGATGATACTACAACTTGCGCATCGCTCCTTGCCGACCTGCGAATTTCCATTTTTCCTCGTATCTAATAAGAATTTATACCTCTATCCCATTTGATTTTACCTCATCGGCAATAAATGTCCCTTTAGACTCGGCGGTAAACTCTTCTTCGGTAAGTCCCAATATCTCCATTGGCTTTTTTATACCTATTCTGGCATGTCCCAAAAGGCATAGCCTTTCCCAGAGATCCATATTTTTAAAATCGTTTGATACAACAACTAGGTCTATGTCGCTATCTTCTCTGGCTTCCCCTTTGGCATAAGAACCATAAAGAATTATCTTTTTAACCCTAATTCCTAAAGAATAAAGTTTTTGCTTATATTCATTTATAATTGTATAGATTGTTTTATCCATTGAAAGGCCTCCTTAGTTTTAAGTAAAATAAGTTCCACTCTTTCTTGTGAAAAATCCTTGAGCATTCTCGAAAAATCTTTTGGGTATCGTGTGACTATACTTAGATTACTAATCTCGACAATAAACTTTTCCGTGTCTTTATCTGGAGATAATCCGGCAAGACTGACAAGATACACCAGGTCATGAGTTTTAGGTGGTGTCTTGTCTTTGTTCTCTTCAACTTTTGCCTTTAACATCTTTTCCAGAGATAAATGACACATAAAAACTGTGTAGATATATCTTCCGGCTTTAAACATATGTTCGGCAGTCTCAAGGTCATAAACTGCAGAATCTAACCAGTTTTGAATTTATTGTTCATGATTTCCGTAGCATTGATTGCCGGGCGGCAAGTTTCCAGGGGCTTATGGTGGACTGAGATGATTTTGCACTGACCGAAGTTGATTTTTCTTCTTGTAATGTTTTTGCAATTACCGCCGCAATTGCTGCTATCTCGTAATTCTGTTTTTTGTATTCAATTTTGCCTAAAATTTTATCAATAAATGTTGTATCGTAATCCCCTACAATAAATTTTGAATTATCCATAACCAATTGATGAAATGGTATCGAAGTCTTGATACCCCTTATTTGATATTCACTGAGTGCCCGTTTCATCCGTTCAATCGCCTCTCTTCTTGTCGGTGCCCAAACCAGTAATTTGGCAATCAAAGGGTCGTAATAAATCGGCACTTCAAAACCTTCATAGATGCCACTTTCCACCCTGACACCGGGTCCACCAGGGTCTATCAGTTCAATAATCTTTCCCGTAGATGGTGCAAAATTATTCTCCGGGTCTTCGGCAGAAATCCGACATTCAATCGCTGAACCAGTGAGTTTAATATCTTCTTGTCTTAGAGACAATTTTTCTCCCGATGCAATCTTAAATTGTTCTTTTACAATATCAATACCAGTAACCATCTCTGTCACAGGATGTTCAACCTGCAATCGGGTATTCATCTCAAGGAAATAGAAATTTCTATCTTTGTCCACCATAAACTCAACAGTGCCTGCATTATTATATCCAGATGCCTTGACTGCCTTAATTGCCGCCTCACCCATTTTTTTGCGAAGTTCAGGAGTCATAATTGCGGAAGGTGATTCTTCGATGAGTTTCTGATGACGACGTTGGACTGAACATTCCCTTTCACAAAGATGAATTACATTTACATAGTTGTCAGCAAGGATTTGAAATTCAATATGTCTTGGACTGTCTAAAAACTTTTCGATAAAAATTGTTGGATTACCAAATGCCGATTTTGCTTCGCCGGCTGCCTGTTTCATTGCCGGGATTAGTTCATTTTTATCTCGAACCACCCGCATCCCTTTACCACCCCCACCACCAGCCGCCTTGATTAAAACCGGTAAGCCAATCTTTTCAATAATCTTTAGTGCCTCATCTTCCTTTTTTATTGCACCGTCACTTCCCGGAATAACAGGAATGCCAGCCCTGACCATTGTAATCTTTGAGACAATCTTATCACCAAGCAATTCAATCGCCTTTGAATTCGGACCGATAAAGATTATGTTATTCTCTTCGCATGCCAGTGCAAATTCCGTATTCTCGGCGAGAAACCCATAGCCTGGATGGATAGCTTCAGCACCAGACTTTTTAGCAATCTCAATAATCTTTTCTATTCGCAGATAACTCTCCGTCGCCGGAGATGGTCCAAGATAATATACTTCATCGGCATAACGAGTGTGCAAGGCAGTTCGGTCAGCGTCGGAAAAGACCGTGATCGATTTTATACCCATCTCTCTGCAGGCACGCAAAACCCGCACTGCAATTTCGCCCCGATTGGCAACTAGGATTTTTTTAAACATAAATGTTTAAAAAAGCAGTATCGTCCTGTTCATAATACAGGACTCGCAGTATCACCCAGCACTTTTGTAAAAATGCTGGATTCGCAGTAGACGCAGTATCGTTCCGACTGCGTCGGAATTCGCTATTAGAATATTTAATTTCTGCCGACATATCGTTTTCGTTTAGTATTATCCTTTATTAAAGTTTTGTCAAAAGCAATAAGTTTATAATACTCTTTTTCGAACAAAGAACCAACAAGATTATAATCAGTTTCAGTAATATAACCTAATTTCAATCCAATCTTCATTACGGCATCAACTTCCAGTAGCGAAGTTATTGCCCGATTAATAAAAAGACTGAAATCGCGGTCAGTATGACGTCCACTGCCTTCGGCAATATTGAGTGCTATGGATATGACTGCTCTCTTGCCTTGTGAAATTAAGTCATATTTTTCATCATCAGGGAACTTTTTGAGTAATTCATAAACTGCCCTTATCAATTCTAATGCTATTTGCCAGATTTCTAAATCTTCGTATTTAAACTTCATAATTTGGCGAGTGAAACGATACTGCGAACGAAGTGATACTGCAAGTGAAACGATCCTGCAAGCGTAGCGAACTTGCGTCTCCTTCATCTTCACAAAGGTATATTCCCATGCTTTCTCGGTGGATTTGTATCACGCTTATTCTCAATCACCTCGAATGCCTCAATTACCCTCGGTCTTGTCTCAGACGGTCTGATAATAGCATCGATGTAGCCTTTACTGGCGGTTACAAAGGGGTTGGCAAATTTATCGGTATATTCATCTATCAATTTCTTTTCCAGCGTCTTCGGGTCTTTGGCACTGGCAATTTCTTTGCGATACAGAATCTTCACCGCACCATCAGGACCCATTACCGCAATCTCGGCACTGGGCCAGGCAAAGTTTATATCGGCGCGGGTATGTTTTGAACTCATAACACAATAGGCACCACCATAAGCCTTACGCGTAATTACGGTAACCCGGGGCACTGTTGCTTCGCAGAAGGCATATAACAATTTTGCCCCATTTTTAATCACCCCGCCCCATTCCTGGGCTGTGCCAGGCAAAAATCCTGGAACATCAACAAAGGTCAAAATGGGAATATTGAAGCAATCACAGAACCGCACAAATCGCGCGCCTTTCATTGCCGAATCACAATCAAGGACACCGGCCAGGACTGCTGGCTGATTTGCGACTACACCAATTGCCCTGCCATTTAATCGTGCAAAACCGACAATTAAATTCTTTGCATAATGCCTGTGAACTTCTAAAAAGTCACCATTATCAATTACCTTTTTTATCACCTCAAGCATATCATACGGTTTTATCGGACTGTCCGGAATGATTTCATCAAGTTCCTCATCCCTTCTATTGATATCATCACTACATTCCACACTCGGTGAGTCCTCAAGATTATTCTGGGGAATATAGGAAAGTAGTTTTTTAATCAATTCAATACATTCAATCTCTGAATCCACGGCGAAGTGTGCAACGCCGGACTTCTCATTATGAACCATTGCACCACCGAGTTGTTCAAAGGTAACATCTTCATGGGTGGCGGCTTTAACCACATCCGGTCCGGTTAAAAACATATAAGAACCCATCACCATTATGACAAAATCGGTCATTGTTGGTGAATATACTGCACCACCAGCACACGGCCCCATTATTGCTGAAATCTGCGGCACAACACCTGAGGACAGAACATTCCGTAAAAAGACATAGGTATAACCAGCAAGACTATCAACACCTTCCTGAATTCTTGCCCCTCCAGAATCTTTAAGACCAATAATCGGACAGCCCATCTTTGTTGCTAAATCCTGTAACTTACAAATCTTTTCTGCATAAGCAAGCGATAACGAACCACCGAACACTGTAAAATCTTCAGAAAATATGCAAACCCACCTGCCATTAATTCTGCCGTATCCAGTTACTACACCATCACTTAAAAACTTTTGTTTATCCATTTCAAAATCTGCACAGCGATGGGTCACGAACATATCGGTTTCACGAAATGTTCCTTTATCAAGTAACAAGTCTATGCGCTCCCGTGCGGTGAGTTTACCTTTATCATGCTGGGTCTTGATTCTTGCCTCACCGCCACCCAGTAAGGCCTGCTTCTCCAATTCTTCAAGATGCTTCAATTTGTCTTTAATCTTCATGTAATTCCTCCGTTATTGTTTGATAAATTAAACCGCTACAACTTACTAAATTCCAATTTCCAAATACCAAAATCCAACCTCTGTTACTCGTTAAAGGTTATACGGTATTGCGGCCCGTATCGTTAGTCGGTATAGTCTTACGTCTTCTATTTTTAAATGAATCCCAAGCCACAGCTCAGTTATAAAGCTGACGTGCTGATTTGTCGTAAATATCAACTAACTCTACACATAAACCTATCTCTATTTTATAAATATCCTTTACATGTTCAAGACTCACAATCGTTTCATTACATTCACCCATAGCATCATCAATATATTTTTGAAAGCCAAATTTCTGGTGTTTCTTAGCAAAACCTTCCGCAATTAGACGTGGTATTGCTTTAGAAGACCTATTCAATTGAGAATGTAAATCGTATTTTTCAATTTCCGGCAATTTAGGTAGAATCTTCGTGGCAATCAAAATTGATGCTTTATATGTATTCTGATAGACTACCAAATCCCGAAAACTTTTTATTGGTCTTTTATTCATCATTCCGCAATGCCATTAAACTTTCAACGATACGGGCGGCGATACCCTATAACAAAAAACATACAACTAATCAATTTTTAAACTTGGATTTTGGAATTTGGTATTTCCATCTTGTAGTGGTTTCAAAACTTGTTTTCCATTTTCCTCAACCAGGTACGCAAACACAATCTTGGGGTCGTGTTCGAAAATCAAAAGCCAGTTTTCTTTTATTGCCTGATTTAAAATTTCTTTCTTTTTTTCAATTACATCAAGTGGATAAAGGTCGTAACCCATAACATAGGCAATCTTAATGTGCGAAGTTGTCGGAATCAAATCACCAAAATAAATTGCCTTTTTGCCTTCAGATTCAATCAAGACCGACTGATGACCACCTGTATGACCATTAGTATTAATCACTTTTATTCCTGAGAAAACTTCAAAATCACCTTCGGTAAGTATGAGTTGACCTGTCTCTTCGATTGGTTTAAAATTGGATTTTAAATAACTCGCCTTTGTTCTTTCATTTGGATTTGTCGCATCAACCCACTCCAATTTCTGTATAACATACTTCGCCTTAGAAAAAGTTGGAACATACACACCGTGGTTATCTATCGTATTCCCACCGCAATGGTCAAAATGGAGATGTGTATTAATAACAAAGTCAATATCTTCTGGTTTCAACCCTGCCCCATTCAATGATTCAACAAGATTTGTGTTCTTTTCAACCCGATACATCACTTTAAATTTTTCATCAATCTTTTCGCCAAGACCAGTATCAATAAGAATATTTTTATCACCAGTTTGAATAAGCAAACAATTCAATCCAAGTTCAATCCTGTTCAACTCATCTGCGGGATTCAGTTTATTCCACAAAATCTTCGGCACAACGCCAAACATAGCACCGCCATCAAGCCAGAAGCTGCCGTCCGATACCGTGGTAAGTTTAAACTTACCAAGCCTAATTGAATTATTAGTCATATTTCTCAACCCGGATATCTTTTTTTGTTTTGCATGCCATTTTCTTCCTATCCTAAACTTCCGATAGCCTTTTCAACCTCTTGTAGAATTTCGCATGATTTAACGAGTTCTTTCATTCTTGTATTATCATTGTATAAAGGGCGGTCTTCTTCAAGATGCTCAACATATCTTCTGATTACCTGTTTGGCTGTCGTTACCCCTCTTCCTGGATTGAAATTGCGAAAATCTAATGCCTGTGCTGCGGCCATAAATTCTATTCCTAAAATACCATATGCATTATCAAGTATCTGTATATTCTTGATCGCAGTATTCATACCCATTGAAACAAAATCTTCTTGATCCGCCGCAGCCGGTATTGACATTGTAGAGGCCGGCGAAGATAAAATCCTCTGTTCAACAATCAATGTATCAGCTGTATACTGGCAGAGCATCATTCCTGAAAACATTCCGGCACCTTTGGTCAGGAATGCAGGTAATCCGACATTCAAGGCAGGGTTGACTAAACGATTGAAACGCCTTTCCGATAGAACACACACTATGGTCACTGCTGACCCGACCATGTCCATTGGTAAACATATGGGAGTGCCCTGAAAATTGGCGCCCGTTAGAGTCAGTTTAAATTCGGGTAAAAAGATTGGGTTATCGGCGACTGCATTTAGTTCAATCTCCACCTGTTTTCTTGCCCATGCAACCGCATCATGTGCCGCACCAATTACTTGCGGGCTTGAACGCATGGAATAAGCATCTTGAACTTTTGTTTTTATCTTTCCGGACAATAGGTCGCTGCCCTCAATACATTTCATGATTGTTCGTGCCGACCTGATTGCTCCAGGAAAACCGCGTGTTTCATGGAGACGAACATCGTAAGGTTTCATATTGGCATACAATGCCTCCAGGGTCATGGCACAGGCAATTTCAGATTGCTTAAGCCAACGATTAATATCATACAACTGTAACGCACTCATGGCGGTGATCAAATTTGAACCATTAATTGCAGCCAATCCATCCCTTGCCTTTAATCCGGGAATAGGAATTCCGGCACGCACCATGGCGACTTTACCTGGTAACCTTTGTCCATTGTAAAAAGCCTCACCCTCACCCAATAATAAGAGTGCAATTTGGGACATTGGTGCCAAATCGCCACTGGCACCAACTGAACCCTTTAGACAAACGACTGGAATAACACCCTTATTTAGCATCTCAACCATAGTGGTGGCAATTTCTGGGCGACATCCCGATTTCCCTTTGGCAAGAACATTTATTCTACTCGCCATCGCTCCTCTTATATACTCAATAGGAGCTGGCTCCCCAATACCTGCCGCATGATTATATATCAAATACCTTTGAAATTGCTCTACCTGCTCATCAGTCAATACGACCTCAGAGAATTCGCCTACACCAGTGTTCACCCCGTACATGATTTCGTGAGCCTTTAGTTTATCTTCTAACATTGCCCGACATATCTTAATACGTTCGAGGGCTTCAGGATGAAGTTCAATTTTCTCATTGGCGCGTGAAATTTGAAACATTTTTTCAATAGTAAGTCCTGAACCATCTAAAACGATTGCCATATTAATCTCCCATTGTTGATAACACAGATTTTTATTTGGTCTTTGACAAAGTTTTGGCCTTTTTAACCTTTGTCTTCCCAATCTTTTCTGCTACATTTTTATTTATCCAATCTACAATTTCCGTTGTTGGTGTGCCGGGACCAAAAAGTTTCTTAATCCCTGTCTTTTCGAGTTTCTTCGCATCATCTTCTGGAATTATTCCACCACCAATGACCACAATATCCTCTGCGCCCTTCTCTTTAAGTAAATTAAGAACCTTAGGGAATATTGTCATATGGGCGCCAGACAATATCGAAAGTCCAATTATATTCACATCTTCCTGAATCGCCGCCTCAACAATGCTTTCACTGGTCTGATGTAAACCGGTATATATTACCTCCATCCCGGCATCACGCAGGGCAGCGGCTACAACCTTTGCACCACGGTCATGACCATCGAGACCGGGCTTACCAATTAAGATACGAATTTTTTTGGACATAAAACCTCCTTGCATATCGTTAATCGTTATACGGTCTCGCGGCTCGTATCGGCAATCGTCTTTCGTCTATCGGTCTTAAGAAAACAACGAAACCGTAAAACAATACGGGCAGCCACAACGCAAAACGCAAGACGATGCCTTTAAAAAATGATTGGTTCATGATAAACACCAAATTCTTCTTTTAGTGTATTACACATTTCACCAAGTGTAGCATATGCACGGATGCAGTCAAGAATTCTCGGCATCAAGTTTTCACCATTTGCTGCTGCCTTACGAAGTTCTTTTAAGGTCTCTTTAACCTTGGTATTATTTCGTTCTTTTTTCACCTTGCGAAGTCCATCAATCTGTTTCTTCTCAACCTCGGGGGAAATCTTTAAAATTTCAATCTCTGGTTTATCCTCTTCCGAAAATATATTTACACCGACATGAAATTTTTCCCTTCGCTCCAGTGCCTTTTGATATTCATAGGCACTCCGAGAAATCTCGGTCTGGAAAAAACCCTTCTCAATTGCTGGAACGACACCACCCAGGGATTCAATCCTAACAAAATATTCGTAGGCTCCCTTTTCCAACTCATTCGTTAATGCTTCAATATAATATGAACCACCGAGCGGGTCAATAACACTAACAACGCCCGTTTCATAGGCGATCAATTGTTGGGTGCGCAAGGCGATCTTTACTGCCTGTTCGGCTGGTAGCGCATAGGTCTCATCCATTGAATTTGTATGGAGCGACTGCGTTCCTCCAAGGACTGCTGCCAGTGCCTCAAATGCCGTCCGCACAATATTATTTTCTGGTTGTTGTGCAGTAAGGGTGCAACCGGCAGTCTGCGTATGGAATCTCATTAACCAGGAACGCTGGTCCTGGGCTTTGTATTTCTCAAGCATTACCTTTGCCCAAATTCGTCGTGCGGCACGATACTTTGCTACCTCTTCAAAAAAATCTAAATGTGAATTGAAGAAGAAAGAAAGCCTGGGGGCAAATTTATCCACTGGCAAACCCGCCTTTATGCCATAGTCAACATAGGTAAAACCATTTGCTAATGTAAAGGCAAGTTCTTGTAGTGCCGTAGACCCAGCCTCTCTAATATGATAACCAGATATCGAAATCGTATTCCATTTTGGTACTTGCTCAGAACAATAGGCAAGGATATCAGTAATGATGCGCATTGATGGTTCAGGCGGATAAATCCATGTTTTCTGCGCCTGATACTCTTTTAGCATATCATTTTGAATTGTGCCCGTAAGCATATGTGTGGGAACACCTTGCTTTTCACCAACTACAATATACATCGCAAGTAACATGGCAGCAGGTGGGTTTATTGTCATCGAAGTTGAAATCTTATCGAGTGGTATACCATCAAAGATAATCTCCATGTCCCTTAATGTGTCAACGGCAACACCACATTTACCGACTTCACCATGTGAGAATGGATCATCCGAATCTCGCCCATAAAGTGTCGGGAAATCGAAGGCAACCGACAGCCCAGTCTGTCCATGTTTCAATAAATATTTATAACGCTTATTTGTATCCCTTGGTGAGCCAAATCCAGAAAATTGCCTCATCGTCCAGAGCCGACCGCGATACATATTCGTGTAGACCCCGCGGGTAAAAGGAAACTCACCGGGATAGCCCAAATCTCTTTCGTATTCAAAATCTTTAAGGTCTTCAGGTGTATATATTATCTTTACCGGAATCCCTGAGACTGTGCTATATGTATATTCTCTCTCTGTGCAACTCCTTAACTTCGCTTCCCAAATTTCCCTATTTTTCATTAATACCCCCTTACATATAAATACTAAATCCTAATCCTGAAACAAGTTCAGGATAATTTGCAAATTTGGGATTTCAATAACAGTGGTGTAATAATGTTTCATTTCTTGGTCTGTGGTTTAATAACGCATCGCGCAATGTTATCTGCTACACAATAGGGGTTGAGCTTACGCTGATATATCTTGTCAACGATTTCTTCCAGTTCCTTTTCATTTATAATATACTCTTTTAAATGGATCTTAATTTTTTCTTCAACTAATTCATGGATTTGAAAAAATAATCTCTTTTTCCTTTCCCTTTCTAATATGCCAGTTTTTTTTATAAATTCCTCATGTGCAAAAGTTGAACTGACAAGTTCATCAATACCAACATTTTCAGTGGCAATTGTCTTAATGATAGGATAATGCCAGCCAATTTTCTGTGGTCTCAACTCAAAGGCAAATTTCAGTTCCATCATCAGTCGCTCACCCCCGTCACGGTCGCCCTTATTTACGACAATAATATCAGCAATTTCCAACAGCCCTGCCTTCAATGTCTGAATTGAATCACCAGATTCAGGAACCAATACGACTATTGTAGTATCACAGACCTGAGCGATGTCCAATTCAACCTGACCAACGCCGATTGTCTCAATTAATATGTAATCCATACCTGCCGCATCCAGAACCAGCGCCACATCTTTCGTCTTTTGTGCCAATCCGCCTATGCTACCACGTGAAGCCATACTCCGGATAAAAACATTATCTTTTAGCGCCAGGTCGGTCATTCGGACGCGGTCACCCAGCAATGCGCCTCCAGAAAAGGGTGATGTTGGGTCAACGGCGATAATACCAATCTTTTTGTTATCTTTTAATAATTTGTTAGTAATTACATTAACAAGTGTTGATTTACCCGCGCCCGGCGGTCCGGTAATGCCTATGTGATACGCTTTGCCAGTATATGGAAAAATCTTTTGTAATATTTTTGTATCGCTATTGTTTTCAACCTCGCTGATTACGCGGGCAATTGTAAGTTTATCGCCATTTAGAAGCTTTTTTAATGAGTGCATAGTAGATTCTATAAAGATAGTTTTCTTCTTAAAGAATAAGGTAAAAGAGAAACAAGACTCTTTTTGGTTTCTACTAAGCGCAATATATCAGCCAAATCTTTCTGGCGCTTACTGGGTCTTCTTGTCTCATCCAGCGCTGCCCATATTTTACCCTGCAACACATCTTCTATTGTTGCTACCGGCAGTCTGTAACCTAATACATCTTTGCATTTGGCTCTTTGAATAAAATTCTGATACCTCAGGTCCGTTTGGACTTGAATTCTTAAATCTGAAAAAGGGCTTGTAATATTTATACTATTAAAGTATTTTCTGATTTTGTATTTTTTCGTTATTTCAAATAAAAAGTCTTCTAATTTATCGCCAGCAATCACAACATCTAAATCTAAACTCACTACGGGTTCTGCATAGGCATTTACTGCCAACCCACCAACAACGCAAAAAGAAATCTTTTTTCGTTCAAATATATTAATAAATTCTTGCAATAAATCTTTTTTTTCTTTTGCCACTCTTTTGACAAATTCTTTTTTAGTCATTGCAGTTTCTATTTTTTAATGCTTCTTAAAATCGTTTTTCAGTAGACCAAGTACTGCCACATCAGCAAATCTTTTACCAGCAAAATGTGCTTCTCGCTTTAACCCCTCTTTTTTGAATCCCAATGATTTTAGCAAACAAAGACTTACTTTATTAAACTCATAGACTTCTGCATCAACACGATGAGTGCCTTTTTTAAATAGGAAATCCAAGAAACACCGAAGTGCTTCTTTTGCATATCCTTTGCCTCGCTCTTCGCCCAATGCAAATCTTAACCAGGCAAAATGATGTGCACCACCAAACCAATTGATACGAATATAACCAATTGCTTTATTTATTTCTTTGAGAACAATTATAAAATACAATTCAGATTTTGATTTTAATGCCCTTTTAACATCAATTTTTTGATTCTTAATTGATATTTTAATATCGGAACCAAGTGCCATCCTTCTCACGAAAGGGTCTTTCTTCCACTTCACAATAACTGGCACATCCAATATCCTAACTTTTCGCAAATAGATTCTATCGCTTTCACACAAGATATTTGGCATAAAGCCACAAGTATGCAATAAACCTGTCCTAATGAAAATCAGGATTGCACCGCTACAATATTTTCGAATGACGATACGGGCATCGTAACCCATAAACGAACTACCTTCATACTTTCCCCTTCAGTTTTGCTTCTATCTTCGCCCAGGTATCCTTGAGTGCTACAGTGCGATTAAAAATCAAATGTTCGGCCGTAGAATCAACACAAAAATAGCCAAGCCTTTCAAACTGAAACCTGTCACCAAATTTTGCATTCTTCAGTGATGGTTCTAATTTACATGAAGTCAATATCTCAAGTGAATTCGGGTTCAAGTTCGACTTCCAGTCAGCACCGGGCTCAACTTCGTTGGGGTCTGCTTTTTTGAATAAACGGTCATATAATCTAACTTCAGCTTCGATGGCATGCCTTGCTGAAACCCAATGCAAGGTTGCCTTGACCTTTCGGCCATCTGGTGAGTCGCCGCCGCGAGTCGTGGGGTCGTATGTGCAGTGAAGTTCAATCACTTTTCCATTCTCATCTTTTATCACATCCACACACTTAATAAAATATGCATACCGCAATCTAACTTCGCGCCCTGTTGCGAGACGAAAAAATTCTTTAGGTGGGTCTTCACGGAAATCATCCTGTTCAATATAAATTATTTTTGAAAATGGAACCTTGTGGGTTCCCATACCCAGGTCTTCGGGATTATTTATTGCATCCAGTTCCTCGACTTGATTTTCAGGATAATTGTCAATAACTACCTTTAGTGGCCGCAAAACAGCCATCACCCTTAGTGCCCTTTTATTCAAGTCATCACGCAGGGCGTGCTCAAGCAACGCAATATCCACAACGGTGTTATTCTTAGCCACACCAATAACATCGCAAAAATTTCTGATAGATTCAGGTGTATAACCCCGTCGGCGTAAACCCGATATTGTAAGCATCCTCGGGTCATCCCAGCCGCTGACATAACCACCCTCAACAAGCTGGAGAAGTTTTCGCTTACTCAATACAGTATAAGTTAGTTCAAGCCGGGCAAATTCAATCTGTTGAGAATGATGAATTCCCAATTCATCTAAAAACCAATCATAAAGTGGACGATGGTCTTCAAACTCAAGGGTGCAAATAGAATGCGTAATCCCTTCGATAGAATCTGATTGACCATGTGCCCAATCATAAGTTGCGTAGATGCACCATTTATCACCGGTTCGGTGGTGTGTAGCATGTAAAATTCGATACATTATTGGGTCGCGCATATTCAAATTTCCTGATGCCATATCAATCTTTGCACGCAGTGTCTTTGAACCATCAAGAAATTCGCTTTTACGCATTCGCTCAAAGAGTTCCAGATTCTCTTCAACAGCACGATGACGATGCGGACACTCTTTACCGGGTTGAGTCAATGTACCCCGCATGTCACGGACTTCGTCAGGACTGCAATCACAGACATAAGCCTCGCCCTTTTCTATTAATTTCTTCGCAAGTTCATAAAGCTTTTCAAAATAATCAGAGGCATAATACTCTCTATCTTCCCAATCAAAACCGAGCCAGCGAATATCTTCTTTTATTGATTCAACATATTCAACTTCTTCTTTTGTTGGATTTGTATCATCAAATCGCAAATTACACAAACCATTATATTGAGCGGCAATACCAAAATTTAGACAGATAGATTTGGCATGACCAATATGCAGATAACCATTTGGTTCGGGCGGAAAGCGGGTATGAACCCGACCACTAAACCTGCCAGTGCGGTTGTGTTCATCAATTATTTCTCGTATAAAATCTTTGGGTTTGGAAGGATTAATCATCATTTTTTAATTGTAGCGGTCGGATTTATCCGACATTTTTTTGGACAGGGATAAACCCTGTCCCTACATTTGGTGTCCAACGAATCTCCTGTCGTATACTTCTTACAAATCCTTTTTTTTATTAGCAAATCCACTTTAGCAGTAGCCGAACCAAGTTCAAAAGTTGTCATAAATTAAGAGTAAAATGCCTGCCCCCCCCCCAAATATATATGTAATTAGCGAGTATCCTTTCTTTTGAAAACAGTAAGTTCAGGATGTAAATTAATTATTGCCTTTTTGTAAATAGCTTCTGCCATCTCTATATCAAACATTTTCATCCAAAAATTTAATACCTTTTCCAGCCAGACACCGCGTCGAGGTTGAGAAACTACCTTTTTGATGTCGTCTTCAGAATAAAGTTTATAAAGCAATTTTAGATCATCCCAGGTGCCATAATTTAAGACCCGAATAATGATTTCGTCTTTGTCACTTACGATATCCATTTTGTTTATATCACAGGAACAGAGAATTCTTTGAAATCTCTTTGGCAACTTTTTCATAATAATTTTTTAATCTTATTTACTTCTTTTATGATAGACAATTTCAGTTCTCCCCAATTTATGTCTTTTAAAAGTCTGAATCTCTCTTTTTCTAAATCTTCATCGGCATCCTTAAAATAAACAAGACCTTGAAGACCAACATAAATATTAAACATTGGATATTTCTCTTGAGTAAATCCGATAATCTTTTTTAATCCAAAAATCTTTATCAAGAAATAGATATCAATAAAATCCCGTCTTTTTCCTCTTTGAGAAATCGCAATTATTTTCATCGCCGCAATATCCTCCTTGGACGCAACAAACACGCCGCCTACTTTTTTTAATGGTCCAATCAGCGGATAGGGGTATCTAAAGAAACTTATATTAATGTTATTTACGGCTAATCCCAAAGTATCTTCGGCAATAAAAATTTCCTGAACTTTTCTGAATCTGGATTCAAATTCTTCACGAAGTTTCTGTGCACCAAATTTTTTCTCAGTATAAAAATCAAAATCGAGAGAGGCTCTATGCTCAATCTGTAAGGCTAACCCTGTTCCTCCAGCAAGATAAAATCCATATTCTTTAAGAAATCCTATTTTTTTTAAGAATTCGCTTCTTTTTTTATCTAAAATAATCAACAGGAATCCTTATTCACAAAATTGTGAAATAAATTGCTTTCGGCATTTTGTATGCCCGATGAATCGGGCAACTACAATTTTACGACAAAATCCTTAAGGGAGAGGGATTTGAGTATAACGGCTAACCAAGTGATTCGTAAAATATTTCAGCCACATCCATTACTGGCAATTCTGAATTCATTGATTTTAAAGTTTCTTCGAACATCTGGAGACAATAAGGACAGGCAACCGCAATAACTTCAGCACCAGTCTTCAGCAACTGAGGAAGTCTCACATTTGCAATCCGTTCATCGCTTTCCCACTCACGCCAAAGACCCATTGTGCCACCGCCGCAACAGACACTGTATTTCCGATTGAAGGTCGGCACTTCGAGCAATTGCAGTCCGGGAATGTTTTTCAACACCTCTCGAGGTTCTTCATACACACCCATCTGTCTGCCCAATGTGCAGGGGTCGTGATATACCACTTTTTTAACAAAGGGTTTTTTCGCAGTTATCTTTTTCCCCTTGATTAATTGACTAAAAATCTGTGTAATATGAATCGTGTCAAACCCCTTATATTCATTTTTGAAAATCGTAAAACAATGTGGTGATGTAGTAAGAACCTTTTTTACCCTCGCTTTTGTGAATACATCGGTATTCTTTTTTATTGCCGCCTGGAATACCTTTTCTGCACCCACTCGACGAACTGCCTCACCACAGCAGAATTCATCCTCACCAATTATACCAAATAATACACCAGCGGACCTTAATATTTTTGCAGTTGCCTGAGACACTTTTTTTAGCCGTGCGTCATACGAAGGCAGACAACAAGGAAAATAAAGAATTTCGTGCTGAAAATCAAACCTGGGAACATCAAATCCAACGGTCCATTCGACTCTTTTTAATGCTGGTTCGCCAAGTGGATTACCTGTATTGTAAATCCTTGATACAAAACCTTTCAAATCAACCGGGTAGGAACCAAAATCTACTAAAATTCTTCTGACTGCACGCAGAATATTGGATATATTTACACCCCTTGGACATTCATAGCGACAACTATCACATCCAATACATCTAAAGATATCAATTGTCTCTTTCTCAAGTTCCTCTTTCTTCTCACTGCTTGTTATAGTCCCAAGTTTAATTACCTGTGGAAACTGGTAAACAGTGTAGTTGATTTGTCTTAAAAGATTCCAGGGACATGCTGGCATACAGCGTCCGCATTGATAACACTTAATAGCGTCCTCTGCACCCTGCTTTATAATGTCTTCCCGGATGTCGGGATTGATGGTGATTAAGTTGGTCATAAACCTCCCATTAAATTCCAATAACCAAGCACTAATCTCCAAACAATAATTAAATCACAATATTTAAACATTTTTGAAGTTTGATTCATTGGAATTTATTTGGGATTTGAGATTTGGATTTTGGGATTTTCCTCCATTTACGCCTTTGCTTGTTTCAATTCAAGTATCTTATTTTTAAGAATTGGGACAATTTTGAAAAGGTCTTCCACAATTCCATAGTCTGCTTCATTGAATATCGGTGCATTGGGGTCTTTATTAATCGCAATTATCGTATCCGAACTTTTCATTCCGGCAATGTGTTGGAATGCACCCGAAATACCTAAGGCAATATACAACTTTGGTTTTACAGTCTTACCAGACGAACCGACCTGTCTATCCTTTGGTAACCAACCTGCATCAACGATTGGTCTTGAACATGCTACCACACCACCAATAGTTTTTGCAAAGTCTTCAATTGTAGGAAGGTTTGCCAGGTCTTTTATTCCCCTACCTACACTCACAATAATATCCGCCTTTGTAATATCAACTTCACCAATAGCGGCTTCGATATATTCAATAAATTTTCGATAATCAGGTTCAACCATAACCGGTGATTCGATTTTTTTAACTTCGCCATTCAGGTTTACCTCTTCAGAAGGGCAGCTCCCGCTTCTTAGAGTTAAGATATATAAATTACTCTCTCGCAATAGGACATTTGCGTTCAATTTACCATCATACATTGTTCTTACTGCCTTTATCTTGCCGTTTGTCACATCAAGGTTAATGCAATCGGTCGCGAATGGAACATTCAATTGTGTCGCAAGTGATGGACCGAGGTCCATGCCTGCAGCAGTATGACCGATCAGCATAAGAAATGGATTCTCTTTTTTAATAATTTCTGAGAGTGCGATTTGGTAAGACTCAGCGTTAAATTCTTTAAATATTTCATTCTCAACAACCAAAAGACAATGTGCAAAAGGCTTCAAATTTTGGATAAATTTGTCTGTATTGTGCCCAAGGAGTACTGCGGTGACCACGCCATTCAATTTTTGGGCGAGTTTCCTTCCGCATGTTAATAATTCATATGTAATGTCTCTGATTATTCCCTGACGATGCTCTACCAGTGCAAAGATATCAGTCACTTGACCCCCTTCTTTGAAAAGTTCATCGTCTTTCGTAAATGGGTTTCGCCGCCCGTATCGAAAATGAACATAATTGGTTAAAAGTTAAATGGTTAAATATTTGACCATTCACCAATTACCATTTAACTAATCACGATACAGGCTGGCACGCCATATAACCATACCCGTTTTAAAGTAACCCTTTTTCCTTTATAATCCCTGCGAGTTTAGTAGAAACTTCATCAACATTACCAGTTAGCATCTCAGCGCGCTTTCCAATCGGAGGTATAAACAACTCTGCCAATGTAGAATTTAGCATAATATCTGAATCTGATATTTCTGTTTTACCTGTTATTTTTATTTCTTTGCTTGCTGCCCTTCGAATTGCAATGAGTGAGGCATATCTCGGTTCATTAATACCGGTCTGAACTGTAATCAACACAGGTAATGAGACTTCGAGATGTTCTAAAAGACCACCTTCAAGTTCTCTGTGAATTCGTGCCTTATTATCAGTAATTTCAATTTTCGTAACCAAGGTCGCATGAGGAATACCGAGCAATTCAGCAAGTGTTGGACCTACCTGAGAATAGGCGTCATCAGTTGCTATACAACCTGTGACAATTAAATCAAAAGGAATATCTTTAATTACTGCCTTTAAAAGCTGGGCTGTCTTGAATCCATCTATTTCACCAAAGTCTTCAAATTTTATTCTTATTGCGTTATCAGCACCCTTTGCCAAGGCAATCCGCAATGTATCTTCGGCCTCAGGTGTTCCCAGGGTAATCACTGTTATAGTGCCACCGAATTTTTCTTTGAGTAAAATTGCCTCTTCTAATGCGTAACTATCGGATTCATTCATATCAAATGTTAAACGGTCTTTTATTATATCCTTACCTGAAGGGTCTATTTTTAAATCAGCCTCAGCAGTCTGCGGCACCCTTTTAATGCAAACAATGATGTTCAAGATGACCCCCTTTTTCTTAAAATTCTAAATTCGAATATCGAAATCCGAAACAAATTCTAAATCCCAACGACCAAAACGTTTTGAATTTTGTATTTTGAACATTTGATATTGTTTAGAATTTCGGATTTAGTGCTTCGGATTTATTTCAAAAGTTCTCTCGCAATCACAATCTTTTGAATCTCACTCGTGCCTTCGTAGAGTTCTAATATTTTGGCATCACGATACAGCCTTTCCACGACATAGTCTTTTGTATACCCATAACCACCGTGAATTTGAATTGCCTTGCGCGTGACCTCAACCGCCACTTCAGCCGCATAATACTTTGACATTGACGATTCTTTTGAAAACCTTGGCATTCCCTTATCCTTATAATATCCGGCGTAATAAACCAATAGTCTGGCGGATTGAATCTTTGTCGCCATCTCTGCAATCATCTGTTGAATCATTTCAAAATTACAGATTGGTTCGCCAAATGCCCTGCGTTCTTTAGAATATTTTACTGCGGCATCCAAAGCGCCCTGAGCAATACCCACGGCTTGGGCGCCAATGTCAATCCTTGATACATCGAGTGTGTTCATACATATCTTGAAGCCATCGCTTTCTTTGCCAAGAAGATTTGCTTTCGGAATCTTTGCATCCTCAAATATCAATTCACAATTTGCAGACGCCCTGATACCCATCAAGTCTTCATGTTTTCCAAGACTGAAGCCCGGTGTATCACGCTCAACAATAAATGCACTTATTCCTTTATGTTTCAATTCTTTATTCGTATAGGCAAAGACCACAAAAATTCCCGCTTCACCAGCATTAGTTATAAACCTCTTTGTGCCGTTCAGTATGTAATAATCACCGTCAAGCCGTGCCGTTGATTCCATTGCCGCCACATCAGAACCAGCATTTGGTTCGGTAATACCAATGGCACCGATCTTTTCACCACTGGCAAGCAGCGAGAGATACTTTTTTTTCTGTTCTTCAGAACCAAATTGAAGAATGGGATAGGCGGCAAGAGAGTTATTGACAGCAACAATAACCCCGGTAGTAGCACAGACCCGAGAAATTTCTTCAATCGCAATTGCCAAAGATACGAAATCGAACCCAGCACCGCCGTATTTCTCGGGTATAATAATCCCCAATAAACCAAGTTTTGCCATTTTTTTAATATTTGCCCAAGGGAATTCACCAGATTTATCAATTTCTGGTGCAACTGGCGCCAATTCGGCTTCTGCAAACTTCCGGACCTGATCCTGAAGCATCTTTTGTTCAGATGTTAAATCGAAATTCATAAAACCTCCTCATTAAAATAAATACCTAAAAATTTTAGGAATTTAGGTGTTTAGATGTTTTGGAATTTTCATTTTCCCAGTATTTGTCTTGCAATTACTATCTTCTGTATTTCGCTCGTGCCTTCACCAATCTCCATCAATTTTTCATCACGCAAAAATCTTTCTACTGGATATTCATCAGTCACACCCAGCAATCCGTGGATATCAAGTGCTATACTCGTTGCCTTCATTCCAACAGTTGAGGCATAATACTTTGCCATCGCTGATTCTTTCACAAAGGGTAAACCGGCATCCTTTAATTGCGCTGACTGATAAACCAGCAACCTTGCCGCCTCAATCTCAGTTGCCATCTCAGCAATCATTGACTGAATGGTTTGCAATTTCTTCATCGGCACACCATCTTTTTCATGCTCATTAACAAATTTCACCGATGCCTCAAGTGCACCCTGGGCGATTCCCAATGCCAGGGCACCGATTGAGATTCTACCACCATCAAGGGTATCCATAAAGATTTTAAAACCATCACCTTCTTTTCCCAAGATATTTTCTTTGGGAATTCTGCAGTCTTCAAAGATTAACTCTGAAGTGATAGAACCACGCAGACCTAGTTTGTCTTCTTCTTTACCAGGAACAAATCCCTTTGTTCCTTTTTCTACGACAAATGCAGAAATGCCTTTATAACCTAAGGACGGGTCCTTGGTAGCGGTAAAAACTATCACATCGGCAATATGGCCTGAGGTGATGAATCGTTTTGTGCCATTGATGATATATTTATCACCAACAAGTTTGAATGTCGTTTTGGTAGCCGCGGCATCACTACCGGCATCAGGTTCGGTCAGGCCAAAGGACCCGATCTTTTCTCCTTTTGCCAGAGGTATTAGCCATTTCTTTTTTTGCTCCTCATTACCTGCGGTATAGATTGGAAAGACACCGAGTGAAGAATGGGCAGCAAGGAATATTCCAGTCGACCCACATACCCTGCCGATTTCTTCAACAGCAATCGCATAGGACATTACATCCAGACCAGCACCACCATATTCTTTTGGCACATAAATTGCCAATAGTTGCAACTCTGCCATTCTCTTTACCAATTCCCACGGAAATTCACCCTTCTGGTCAATCTCCTTTGCCCGGGGAGCAACTTCATTATCCGCAAACGCCTTTACCTTTTTTCTAAACTCGGTATGTCTATCACTTAAAATCATAAGTACCCCTTAAATTTTAATGGATTAGCGACTGTGCAATCTGTTCTTTTATAAATCCGGGTGTGCCTGAGATGGTCTGCAGTGTCTTTGCATCACGGAGAAAGCGCTCTGCAGGATAATCTTTGATATATCCAGAGCCACCATAGATTTGAACACTTTTTATACCACTAAAGACCGCGGCTTCGGTTGAGCTTAACATGGCAATCTTTGTTGCAAGTGCATAGGGTTCATTTGCATCACAGCGGCTCGCTGCATCATAAACCAGATTTCGTGAGCCTTCAATCTTAACCTTCATATCCGCAATCATCTCTTGAATCATCGAGAATTCACAGATGGGCTTGCCAAATTGTTTACGCTCACGTGCATATTTTATAGCTGATTCGAGTGCTGCCTCAGCAAGACCAAGTCCAATTGCTGATATACCTAAATTGAAATAATCCTCTATCTGATTAAGAATTTCCTGCGTTGCCTGTTTGACAATTAAAAATTCTTCCTTTAATGGTAGTTTATCAAAAATACAATTTGCGATTCCAGCCGACTTCATACCAAGGGTATATAGGTTTTCGACCCTGATATTTTTTCCCAATTCAGGAACAATATATATACCGCTCTCGCCGGAGTGCTTTATGTTTATTAATAAGAAACCCGATAGTTTTCCATTCAAGATAAAACGGCTGGTGCCCGATATTAATTTAACGCCATCTTTATCTTCAACCGTAAGTTGACCTTGAATACGGGAGCCTAGATCGTATCCTCCTATCTCACCCATTGTTAATCGCTTGAGCAGATTCTGTTTCAAGCCTTCGTTCTCGTTCTTGATTATCGCATTAGCAACGACAAAGTTGTTGATTGCAAGCACAAGCCCTAGAGCCGCGCTTGCCTTTGATAATTCCTCAATAATTATTACGAGACTCGTTGTATCCAGACCAACACCGCCATAATTTTCAGGTACTACTGGACATAAAAAACCCAAATTGGAAAGTTTCTTTAATACCGCGGCGGGGGGTGTCCCACCTTTATCTATATCCGACGAAATTGGTTCAAGTTCAGTGGTTGCAAATTTTCGAATCTCATTTTGGATTAATTTCTGTTCGTTGGTTAAATTTATTATGTCCATATGCCCGCTTAATAGGCTGAATACTTATTAGTTAAAATCCTAAATTCCAAAAATTTATTTAACTAATCATTAATCCGAAGATATACTTGGATAGACGATGTCAAATCTTGCCCTATAGTAGCATCGCAAGAATAAATATATCAAGAGTGAAAGGATTAAGAAATATGGAAATATTATCCCGGTAATTAACACGAGTAATGGTGAACCTATTCGAATCGATAGATAAATAAATTTGTCATCACCTTTGAAGATAGTAAGGAAGAAAAATGGTAAGGCAACAATAGCCGGAACTAAACAAATCCAATCTCGAACCAAAATAGAAACAACGACGCACATAATTATAAACAATGTGCTTAGGGAAAGCGCACGTTCCTGCCCCAAAAATATACCAGTGGTTAGATAACCACAATTTTTATCGCCTTCAGCATCTATAATTGTAGTATTTATAAAAATTGCAGAGACAGCGAGGAAGTAAGGTATTGAATATTCTATGGTTTGAAGAGAGAAAGGTTTATGAGTCATCCAGCCAATCGAAAAATTTAAGAAGCCGTATCCAATCCCATTTGTAATAAAATCTATAATTGGAATACCTTTAATTTTGAATGGTGGTAAGGAATATAGTACGCCCAGTAAAAATGAAAGAAGAAAAAAGAGGATAATCAGTTTTTGCAGATGAAGAATTAAGAGCAAAAGGAGCATCACGAGAATAATAAATAATATCCAAGCATCCCTTTTTGAGATATAGCCTTCCGCTAACAGCAAATGCTTTCTGTTTATTATATCAGCATTTATATCTATAATCTGATTCAAAATATAGAGACTCGCCATAAGAAGAGTGTATGCAATAGCAACGATGAGAAAGTTTTTATCGAACACAAACATTTTACCGCTTGCGCGAAAATAACCAAGGAGAAGAAATGTCCAAACTGGGACAAGTAGTATAGGTCTAATTAGAAAGATATAATCACTTATGCCAACTTTGTTATCCATCTGGAATTAACAATAATTTTAAAAAACGAATCCGACAATTTAATGATACAAATTTACTAAATCAATTTTAAATCTGACAAATGGAAAATTTTTTGTTTCACCAATTTTATGACAGAAACTTTCTGTCAGAGAGTAGCCAATGAAAAATTCTGTGAAAAAAGAGCGCCGCGCAAAAATACGGACACCAACGCCAATATTGATTGATCTCTGCACTACACCGGAAAGAAAATTATCCTCCGGGAAAGATGTTCCAGGGATACGGGGATTTTCCGGAATAGGCCACATGGTATCTATATCAGTTATACCCTTTCTAAGATGTGAAAATTCAGTATAGAAGTCAATTTTCTGGTCTATATGATAAATCCATCTTATGTATAATTCATCATAATCAGTGCCGAGAAGGGAGCCAATTGGATGACCCAGATATTCATATCGCTGGTAAGGTATAAAATGGCAATAGACATATCTTGTTAATGCCGTGTATTCGGCTATCAAAAAACTATTTTTAATAATCAAATCAGCAACCTCAATGCCACCGTTTATTCCAAGGTGATGTGGCTCATTATTAGGGTCTTGTTCTAACTGGAAGTCGTCAACCAACAAAGCTCCATAGAAAGATAAATGTTCCATCAAATAAATTCGGCCATCAAGATGGAAAAATATGTTGGCATCTTTAGCCCAATTATATTGGTAGCTATGAAGTAGAACGAGCGGATTAAAATAATAGGGTCCTAATACAAAATTCTCGCCGCCGAATGTTGCCGCCTCTGAAAAACTAAAATTTATCCAATCGGTAGGTGAAATATCCAGACGTTTGATTTGCAGATAGCGTCGCGCATTAATCAATTGAGTTATTGTATCACCATCATATGCTAATGGTTTACAGACCATGTCATCAAGGCGACTTAGATAAAAAGAGAGTTTGACAATTTTTGTTGGTAAAGAAAAATAAACCCAATCGAGTGGTGGGGAATGTCCAGAAAGTAATAGGTTGTATCTTGGCGAAGGACCGAGGGCAAATCGCTCTCTACCAATAAATACTCCAAAATTTGGATGGTCAAATTTTACATATGCCCTTTCATAGTCTGAGGCATATAGCCCCATAAAGACATTGTGTGGCGGTAAACTGTCCTTACCAAATTTTACAACTGGTTGCAAAAAAAAGGAAAAATTCACCCAATCGGAAAACACCGCAGGTTTTAACCGCAGAACTTTTACTGTATCATATCTGAAGTCCGACGAGAGATTCGCCAGCCAAAACCTTTGATATATTTTGGCTTCCTCAAATTTTTTTAATTCTGTTATCTCATAAGGTCTTATACTCGGGAATCGAGTAAAATGAATTCCCCGGACTTGTATTTCTTCCAAAAACTCGTTCGGCCATGACTCAATGGGAATGGATATCGAAAAAAAGAATAAAAAGAACATGGTTATGGACTAAAAAATGTCAATACAAGTAATGATATTGGCTTCGCCACAGCCAATAACCATTAATGGACTGTTAATATGCGCCTTTACCTAATACAACAGCAGGTATTGTTTTGAATATTATTTTAATATCCAGGGATATTGAACGGTTTATCACATACATCAAGTCGAGAAAAATCGAAGAGTCACACGGCATATTGCCTCGGCCATAAATCTGCCAAAGGCCACTCAGACCAGGTTTTACTAAAAGGCGATCCCGATGCCAATTTTTATAATATTTCACCTCATAGGGGATTGATGGTCTAGGACCCACCAATGTCATCTCACCTTTTAAGACATTCAGAAATTGTGGTAACTCATCGAGCGAGGTTTTTCTCAAAATCCGTCCCACCGGTGTCATATCATTGCTATTTACAACCTTACCCTTGGCAATTTTTTCTTCAATATATTTTTTAAATTCGATTTCTCGTTGTTCATCCTTCTTTTCACGATTATACATTGAGCGAAATTTATAGAGAGTAAATTCTTTCCCATTCTTCCCACATCTTTTTTGTCGATAGACTACCGGTCCGGGTGAATCGAGTTTTATCACTATTGCAAGTATAATAAAAATAGGAATCATAAGAATCAGGGCAACCATTGAACATATAATATCAATAAATCTAATTAAACTACTCCTCGGACCTTGATTCCTTTTTTGTAGAAAAGTAAGGACTGGAACATCCTCAATATAACAAAATTCCCAATCTATGCCCAGTTCCTTAAACAATTTCGAGGCAATATGGAGCTGCTGCCCAGGCACAAGATGTGTCTTTATTTCTTGATAGAGTTCATCAAATTCATTCGATTCACTATAGAGGAAAGTATCTTTACAATTATCTTTGCAGTTAACAGGATTAGTAGAGTTAACAAAAGTAAAACCAGCCACCAAATTTTCATAAAAGAAATCTCTCACAACTTCAAATTTGTCATGGGTTCCAATATATCTGCAGACAGTTCTTCTCTTTGAATAAATAAAATATCTAGTTAAGATATCAGGTATAAGTAGTAATCGAACAAGGACAAAGAGCAAGAAAGAAATGCCATAAAAATTGAAGATAAAACCACGACTACCGATTAAAAAAGCGAATTTAGTAAGAAAACCGGAAATTACATAAATAAAAATTGCGATGAGCCATATTTTGATTACCTTAAATAACAATTTTAGTCTTTGAACATAAATAAGATGATTGTAAAAATTGTAGAAGTACAAAAGCACGAGAAAAAGAAATAGTAAAGAGAGAACTGTGAATAAATGTTTCTCATTAAAATATATTAACCCCTTCGATTTTATTAGTAATGATAAAATATATCCAATTATTATAAGAACTATATCAACGAAATAAAGAATAAGTTTCTGCACTATTTTAATCCAGCCCATTCTTTAATCTTTTCACACACATATTCGATTTCTTGTTTGGTAAGTTCCGGAAACATTGGTAATGACACAACCTCGCTTGCACATGTCTCGGTGATTGGGAAATCGCCAGATTTATAAGAAAGATACTGATATGCGGACTGAAGGTGAAGGGCAACAGGATAATGTATTTGCGTGCCAATATCGTTACTCTTTAAGAATTCTTGAAAATTGACACGGTTTTTTACACGCACTACATAAAGATGATAGATGTGGTGGCAATCCGGTAATTCCTTAGGCAAAATTAATCCATCCACCCCTTTTAATAACTCATTATAATAACCAGCATTTTCTCTCCGGTCCTCATTCCAGTCATCAAGGTAATTTAATTTAACATTTAGTATCGCCGCCTGGAACCCATCCATCTTAAAATTCCAGCCTTCGAAAGAATGATAATACCTTTCTTTCTGGCCATGGTCAATAATCATCCGCGATTTTTCGGCGAGTGTCGCATCGTTTGTTGTTACTGCACCACCCTGACCATAGGCGCCAAGATTCTTACTTGGATAAAAACTGAAGGCACCGATATTACCAATCGTGCCAGCCTTTTTACCTTTATAAGTTGCGCCATGTGCCTGAGCAGCATCCTCAAGAACGAAAAGGTTATACTCTTGGGCGATTTTCGCAATTCTATCCATATCCGCCATCTGCCCATATAAATGGACTGGCATAATTGCCTTTAGATTCAATTTTGTCTTCCTGTCTACCCATGCCTTCTTCTTTTCGTTATATTCACAATTTTCTTTGATATATTCTTCAATCTTTGCTGGCGAGATATTATAGAAATCTTCACAAATATCAATAAAGATTGGCCTTGCACCAGTAAAAGTTATTGCCTCAACAGTAGCAATAAATGTATGGGGAGCTGTAATTACTGCATCCCCTTTACCAATATTGAGTGCCTTCAGTGCGACATATAGTGCGCTCGTCCCGCATGACATACCTATGACATGATTTACCCCACAGTATTTTGCAAAATTATCCTCGAACTCTTTTACTTTCGTACCTGCTACAAACGCGCAAGAATTGATTGTCTCTTGAATAGCTTCATCAATCTCATCCTTTATTAACTCGTATTGCCTTTTTAAATCCATGAATGGAACCTGCATCAAACCTCCTCGAATAAATCAAACACCTAAATGCCTAAATATCAAAATACCTAAAGGATTATCTTGTTTGTTTAATTTTTTTATTTGCTTA
>Ga0315310_10000197_pt1 | contig 40368 bp, 31 predicted proteins | sample TDP5_MG_FD_203630 | JGI IMG/M metagenome (GOLD analysis project Ga0315310, IMG submission 203630) | Freshwater sediment microbial communities from Lake Towuti, South Sulawesi, Indonesia - TDP5 | ecosystem: Environmental > Aquatic > Freshwater > Lake > Sediment | place: Indonesia: South Sulawesi...
AATGAATTTATCGATCTGGCTGTGGTGGGAGGTTGTTCCACGGTTAGAATTCTTACCCTCCACATCCTTCCCAACGCAGTCAATTCCGTGATCGTGCTGGCGACCTTAGACCTGGGGAAGATGATCATTTTTGAATCGGCCTTCAGTTTCTTGGGATTGGGCGTTCAACCTCCAACCACATCTTGGGGGTCGATGTTAGCCGATGGAAGGGTCTACTTAACTTATGCGTGGTGGTTAGCCACTTTTCCTGGACTGGCTATTCTCTTCACAGTGATGGGGACCAATCTCTTAGGAGATTGGGCAAGGGATGTGCTCGATCCAAAAAGGAAGAGATATTTTATGATGTAAGCCACTGCTAATGGAATGATGGAATAATGGGAAAATTGAAATTGCGGGCGAAGCGAACTAATTTCAAACAGGGGACTGAAAATTGATAATTGATCATTGGCCATTGAACATTGAGTATTGAGAGATGGGAGCTCCTCTGTTAAGAGTTATTGATCTGAAGACTTACTTTTTCACCCTGGAAGGAGTGGTAAAGGCTGTCGATGGGGTGAGTTTCACTGTCAGAAAAGGGGAGACCTTTGGAATCGTCGGAGAATCAGGAAGCGGAAAGACGGTCACCTCCCTTTCCATATTGAGACTCGTTCCGCCCCCCTCAGGAAAGATCGTTGGAGGAGAGATTCTTTTCGATGGAGAGGATCTTTTAAGGAAGAGTCCAAAGGAGATGCGGCATTACAGAGGAGCTCGTATTTCTATGGTTCCTCAGGACCCCATGACCTCCCTCAACCCCGTCTATCGAGTTGGAAATCAGATCATGGAGACCATTGCCTATCATCAAGCATTAAGAAAGGGGGATCTCCAGAGAAAAGTTGTAGAGATGATGAGGTTAGTTCATATCCCCTCACCCCAGGTGAGGGTGAAGGAATATCCTCATCAGTTCAGTGGGGGGATGAGACAGCGAGCCATGATTGCCATGGCCCTTTCCTGCCAGCCTGATTTACTGATCGCAGATGAGCCCACCACTGCATTGGATGTGACCATTCAAGCTCAGATCTTGAGATTGATGAAAGAGGTCCAAGGAGTGCTTGGGACTGCAATCATCTTCATCACCCATGATTTAGGAATTGTGGCCAATATGTGCGATCGGGTTGCGGTGATGTATGCCGGAAAAATTGTTGAACAGGCAGACGTCAGGACGATCTTCCATTTCCCTAAACATCCTTATACGAAGGGATTGATGGATTCCATCCCCAAATTGAAGGAGAAAAAGGAGAGGTTACAGGCCATCGATGGACAACCACCCGATTTGGGAAACCTTGCCTCTGGATGTCATTTTTCACCTCGTTGTCCCTATGCCTTAGAGGCCTGTCATCAAGAGGAGCCTCCTAATGAGACCATTTCAGAAGGCCATGAGATTCGATGTTTTCAATGGAGGGAGTGGTAGATGGGGGAGCCTATTGTTGAAGTTCAAGATCTCAGGAAGGCCTTCCCTTTAAAGGGAATGAGGTTCTTCAAAGAGAAGGGAAGAGAGGTGAAGGCAGTCGATGGCATCTCCTTTACCATTCATAGGGGAGAGACTTTCGGATTGGTGGGGGAATCCGGTTGTGGGAAATCGACCACAGGAAGAATGCTCCTCAGACTCCTTCAAGCCAATTCAGGAGAGATTCAAATCTTAGGATATGACGTTATTCGCCTTTCGAAGGAGGGATTCTCCTCATTCAGAAGAGAGGTTCAGGCCGTCTTCCAAGACCCTTATGGTTCGCTCAATCCGAGGATGAAAGTTGGAACGATCATCGGAGAACCGTTATGGGTTCAACGGCTCGCATCAAGGAGAGAAGTGGAGGAGAAGGTGGTTGGGTTGCTCGAGAAAGTTGGCCTCTCTCCAGATCATCGAAATCGTTATCCTCATGAGTTCAGTGGAGGTCAGAGGCAGCGAATCGGTATTGCAAGAGCCCTCTCGGTTAGTCCAAAGTTCGTTGTTTTAGATGAACCTGTCTCCGCATTAGATGTCTCCATTCGGGCTCAAATCTTGAACCTCCTTAGGGATCTTCAGAAAGAGATGGGATTAACCTATCTCTTCATTTCCCATGACCTCTCTGTTGTCGAACATATGAGCGATCAGGTGGGCGTGATGTATCTTGGGAAAATGATGGAGATTGCTCCAAAGGAAGAACTTTACGACCATCCAAAACATCCCTACGCCCAGGCGCTTTTGGAATCCGTCCCCCTCCCTGATCCAGATAGAAAAAAAGAGGGGAGACCCTTAGAAGGGGAGATCCCAAGCCCCATCCATCTACCCAAAGGATGCAGGTTCAATACCCGATGTCTCTCTAAGATCGATATCTGTGAAGAGATGGAACCAAAATTTAAGGATCTGGGCATGGGGCACTGGGTTTCCTGCCATCTTTACTGAGAAAAGAAGCTTTGACAAAAATTGGCATCAATTTTATAGTGTGGCAAACATCAGATACTCACCATTTCTCGACATTCCTGCGGAAGCAGGAATCCATGTGAAACAGATTTTTCTGGATTCCCGCCTGCGCGAGAATGACAACCTTACGCTGATGTTATGAATTTAATTCTCATCGTTTATAGCTGCCTGCAGTAAGCAGGAGCGACGGATTCGTCATGTAAAATTCATTTCTGAATCTTAGAGGAGGTGGAGTGATGAAAATTTTTTCGATCCTATTGTCTGTATTTATAGTTGCTACTTTTCTTCAGATCCCTTCGGTGAGTGCGATTGAAAAGGGGACGGTCATTATTGCCCAGGGAGTCGATGCAAATACCCTGGACCCCATGAAAGGAACAACGAATGAGGAGGTAAGCATCTGGCATCATATTTATGAGAAGCTTTTACAGCCCGATGATCAAGGAAGACTCCAGATGAAACTGGCGACCTCTTACAAACTCATTAATGAAACGACCTGGGAGTTTAAATTAAGGAAAGGGGTGAAGTTTCATAATGGATCGCTCTTGACCGCCAAGGATGTGAAATTTAGTTTGGACAGAGGGAGAGACCCAAAGACGAAGAATCCGATGATGATCTACCTGGCATCGATCGACCGGGTGGAGATTGTGGACGATTATACTTTTCGTATTGTGACGAAGGAGCCAAACCCTCTGCTCCCATTGCAATTGGGCTTTGTAGGGTTTATCGTTTCGGCCACCTATCTGGAAGGAAAAGAGGAGGGTTTTTTAAATGCCCATCCCGTGGGAACAGGCCCTTTTAAGTTTGTGGAATGGATTAAGAACGATCGTATCACGTTGGAAGTCTTTAAGGATTATTGGGGAGGGGAGGCCAGGATCAAGAAGTTGATCTTTAAACCTATTCCTGAGATGAGTTCTCGGGTCGCTTCGCTTCAGACCGGAGAAGTGGATATTGCCCTCGGTATTCCTGCCTTCATGGTCGATCAGCTCAAGGGTGATCCGAAGATCCAGGTGAAAGAGATGCTGACCGACCGGGTGATCTTTATCTCCTTCGATTTGGTGGACAAATCGAAGGAGGTCAATCCAGAAATTACGAAAATCCTAAGCCAGAAAAAGGTCCGACAGGCCATGAACTATGCGATCGACAAGGAGGCTCTCATCAAAACCCTCTTTCTGGGGAGGGCGAAATCGATCGGATCTCCTATTACGGCTTTCGATTTCGGATATGATGACTCCGTTAAGTCCTACCCCTATAGCCCTGAAAAGGCCAAGGCATTGCTCAAGGAGGCAGGTTATCCGAACGGATTCGATTTGACCATTCATACTCCAGTCGGGAAGTATCTGCATGATAAAGAAGTCGCTGAGGCCGTTGCTGGAATGTTGAGCAAGGTGGGAATTCGAGCCAACATCAAAACTCATGAGTGGGGAGTCTATGTGAGGAGTATGATTGCCACTCGGGATGTCCCTGTCCATCTGATCGGCTGGATTTCCCGATTCGATGCAGATATCACCCTTTCCGCATGGTTCACCAAGACGAGCCAATTCTCCAATTATTGGGACTCTGAGTTAGAGGAGATGATCGTCAAGGCAAAGAAGGAGATGAACCCCACTGTAAGAAAGACCCTCTATAGCAAGATACTGAAGAAGATCCATGAAGAGGCGCCCTGGATCTTCCTCTATCAACCGATTAACCTTTACGGGGTAAGGAACCGAATCAATTGGGCCCCCAGGGCGGATGAGTTCGTCATCGTCAATGAATCGAGCCTCAATGAATAGAGTCGAAGGAGATTAAAAGATTTCAAATCCAGCATTTTTGATGGATTGTTTCAAACGCTGATTCATTCGAACCATCACTTTAGCGGGATATCTGATCTTAAAGAGAAATTGGGCGTTGTTCTGGATGTCGAGTCGTTTCATCTCTTTCTTGACCCGATCAAGATATTTTGGCGTTTCCTGTTTATCAGCCTCAAGGGCTTCTACAAAAGCTCTCTCTAAGTATTTTTCGATACTTTGATCAATGGATCCATATTTTTCATCGAAGGCTTGTCGGATCTCATCCTCCTTAGGTACTCGATATCTCTCGTGATGAACAATGGCCTCTTTTTTCAATTTAGGAATGGTCCGGGGAATGGACTTTGGATACCCGATGGAGAGGACCATCATGGGAAGAACATATTCAGGAATCTCAAAAAAATTTCTGGACTCATCTATCTCATGCTGAATCGAACCGATATAAACTGAACCGAGACCCAAGGTCTCGGCAAGGATCACGACATTCTGTGCAGAGACCATCAGGTCTGCATAGGCGATGAGAAAATGGTTGATGGCCTTCTCTCCTCTGAAATCGGTCTGACACATCTCGGCCCACTTCTTAATCCGGTAGAAGTCGAGACAGAAAATCATCGAGAGGGGAGCATTTCTCACCCAGGGTTGACCTCCAGACAGTTCGGCTAATTTGTTTCTGCCTTCTGGAGTTCGAACCAAGATGAAGGAGAGAGGTTGAATATTCCCTCCAGAAGGGGCATTATTGGCCACGTCAAGCAGTTGTTCGATCACGGATTCTGGGATCTCTTGATCCTTAAAAAGGCGAACCGATCTTCTTTTCATCAATAGATCGTATAGATTCATTGTCTGACCCTTCGTCGAAAATATTTTCTAATCAATTTTCATGATGTAATCATCAACCATGAATTACGAAAATAGGCTTATGATTATGGTTTGTAGGGGCGGCCCTCCGTAGCCGCCCGATTTGGGAGCCCACAGAGGGGCTCCTCTACATTTTTTCTTACAATACTATAAGGGCCAATTTTGTCAATTTTTATGTGTTGACAGTTTTCAAAAATCATTATATCCAATCAATCAGCGACTTCCGAGAATGCGGAATATCAGGTGTCATTGCGAGGGCGTAGCCCGTGGCAATCTCATGAGTTCCATTGCTTTGCTCAGGACAAGGCTTCGTCGCCTTCGCTCCTCGCAATGATAACTTTTGAATTCTTCCGGAAAGGGGGGAAATATGGATAAGAATGAAGTTGTGGTGGTGAGTGCGGTTCGGACGCCTTTTGGGAAATTCGGAGGAACCCTGAAAGATATTCCTTCCATCGACCTCGCTGCAATGGTGATCCGAGAGGTTCTTCGAAGGGTGAATATCAAGGGAGAGGAAGTGGAGGAGACCTACTATGGAACAGCCGTCACGGCCGAGGTGGCTCTGGAAACGGATGTTCCGGCAAGACAGGCTACTCTCAAGGCTGGAATGCCTCCAAGTTCTGTTTCTCTGACGATAGACCGTGCCTGTTGTTCATCGCTGGCAGCCGTAAGGTTAGGGTTTAGGGCGATCAGAGCAGGGGAAATCGAAATTGCTTTAGGCGTCGGATCTGACAACATGAGTCGGACCCCTTACGTGGTTCCTCCCGATGTCCGGTGGGGAAAGAGATTGGGAAATATTCAAATATGGGACGGCCTATTTGAACTGGGGTATCGGGGATTTAACCCTGTTTCAGTAGATGCTGGAGAAGTCGCGCTGGAATATGGGATCACACGGGAAGATCAGGATAAGTGGGCCTATCAGAGTCAGATGAGGTATGCAAAGGCTTTTGTTGAGGGGAAGTTTAAGATAGGGGAGGAATTGATGAGAGTTGAAATACCTCAGAAGAAAATTCCGCCCATCGTTCTCGAAAGGGATGAATTTCCAAAGCCGGATACCACCCTTGAAAAACTCTCCAGGTTACCTCTGGTCTATGGGAGTCCGACGGTCACTCCGGGAAATGCTCCCGGATTGGATACCGGTGCTTCAGCTATCCTCATCATGAGTGAAAAGAAGGCAAAAGAAAGAGGATTGAAGCCTTTAGCAAGAATCATCTCTATGGTAGCAACTGCCACGACTCCGAGACTGATTGCAGCGATTCCTGGGTTCACGATCCAAGAGGTCTTAAAGAAGGCTGGAATCGGTCTCGATCAAATTGATCTCATCGAGATCAATGAGGCATTTGCTGCAATGCCTTTGGTCAGTGCAAAGATTTTGGCTGATGGGGATCTGGAGAAGATGGCGTCCCTCTTAGAAAAGACGAATGTTAATGGAGGGGCCATCGCCATAGGCCATCCCGTCGGAGCGAGTGGAGCAAGGATCCTGATGACTCTGATTTATGAATTGAGAAGAAGGGGTGGAGGAATTGGGGTGGCTTCCATTTGCGGAGGTTTAGCCCAGGGAGATGGAGCAGTCGTGCAGGTAGTCGAATAAATTTGACAAATTTATTATAATTGGTAAAATAGTGATCATTTTCACAATATTTTAATAAGTTTCACTATGGATCGGATTGAAATAAGTCTTAAAAAAGAGAGGTCTGTGACCTCCATAAAGATGACCAGTCGATTTTTAGGGGTTCCCCTTTTCAAGGTTCACGCTTTTTTTGTCGATGGGCTATTGATCGATACGGGATTTGTTCATGGACAGGATCAATTTTTAAGGCTCTGTGAAACCCTTCGGCCTTCCATGGTGGTCAATACCCATTACCATGAAGATCATACGGGTAACAATTTCTGGATAACAAAGAAGTTCGGGCTTTCTCCTTTAGCCCATCCGAAAACATCTCAATATTTGAAAGCCCCTCTTCAATGGATGAGATTTTACCGCCGCATCGTATGGGGATGCCCTCCTTCTTCAGAGACGGCTCAAGTGGATTCAAAGATCCGAACTACCAGATACTGTTTTTTGGTGATTCCTACACCTGGCCATGCGGACGACCATATCTGTCTTTATGAGCCGGATGAAGGGTGGCTCTTCACTGGGGACCTCTTTATCGGCGAACAGTTGAGGTATTTGAGAGACGATGAAGATATCTATTCCGTTCTCGACTCCCTGAAAAGAATCGCCAGTCTTCAGCTTAAAACAATGTTTTGTTCCTTCAGTGGCAGGATCGATCGGCCGAAGGATGCCATTCATCAAAAGATTAACTATTTGGAAAATCTCAAGAATGAGATTGAGAAAGGACTCCAAAAGGGTTTGTCTCCTCAGGAAATCCGGCGGAGACTCTTAGGCAAGGGAGACCGGTTCCGTATTATCACTGCAGGCCAGATTTCCAAACAGAATCTGATCAATGCATTTCTTAGAAAATAAGGGGTTCGTTATGTGGTAACGGTAACGATGCCCGTGTCGTTAATAAAAGGCTACGTTTATCGTCCTTAATTTTTTACACGTAACCTTAACCAGTAGCCGAAACGGGCTTCGTAACCCTAACCTTTTAACTAAATCTTTTGATTTTCCACTTTCTTAAAGAAAAGGGGCTGACGAATGAATCAGAAGATCAAAAAAGCAGCGGTGTTAGGTGCGGGAGCGATGGGAAGTACGATTGCCGCTCATCTGGCAAATGTGGGAATTCCTTCTTTTCTTCTGGATATTGTTCCACCAGAGCTCACCGAGGCGGAGAAGAAGAAGGGGCTAACCTTTCAAAGTCCAGAGGTGAGAAATCGGTTCGCTGTCCAGGGGAAGAGCCGAATTCAGGAAACGAGGCCAGCCTCCCTCTATTTGAAGGATGATGCAGAACTCCTCACGGTAGGAAACTTTGAAGATCATCTCTCCTGGATTTCGGAGGCGGATTGGGTCATTGAAGTCGTCATTGAGGATCTAAATCTAAAAAGAGAACTTTTCAAAAAATTGATTCCCTTCATAAGAGAAGGAACGGTGGTCAGCTCGAATACTTCTGGCATCTCCATTCAGAAGATGTGTGAAGGGTTTTCACGGGACTTTGCAGAAAGGTTCCTAGGGACCCACTTCTTTAATCCGCCAAGGTATATGAAACTCCTGGAGATCATCCCAATCCCCTCGACCTCCAAAAGCGTTGTGGAGAGAATGGCCCATGTGGGTGAGAAGATTTTGGGAAAAGGGGTGGTCTACGCGAAGGATACGCCTAACTTTATTGGCAATCGGGTTGGAGCGTTTGCAACGGCGATCACCATGAGAACGGCGATAGAGGACGGCTATCGGATTGAGGAGGTGGATCAGATCACAGGCCCTGCCATGGGAAGGCCGAAAATGGCCACGTTCAAGCTCGCTGATCTCGTGGGGCTGGATGTCATAGCCCATGTTTCCAAAAATCTCTATGAGAGCCTCCCAGCGGGGGAAGAGAGAGAATATTTCGTTACCTCGCCCTTTATCCAACAGATGATCAAGAATCAGTGGCTGGGGCAGAAGACGAAGCAGGGCTTTTATAAGAAGGTAAAAGGGGAGGGGAAAGAAGAGACTCTGGTTTTAGATTACGAAAAACTTGATTATCGGCCTCAGCAAAAGGGGAGTTTTCCATCCATAGAGGCTGCCAAGAATATTGACGATGTTCGAGAAAGGATTAAGACCCTTGTCAACAGTCCCGATCGGGGAGGGCAATTTGCCTGGAAAGTCTTGAAGAAGATGCTACTCTATTCGGCAGGGAAGATCCCTGAGATCTCTGATGATATCGTTAACATCGATCGGGCTATGAAGTGGGGGTATAACTGGGAACTCGGTCCTTTTGAAATCTGGGATGCCATTGGTCTGAAATCCTCTGTGAAAAAGATGGAAAAAGAGGGAGAGGTGATCCCTCCGCTGGTGGAGAAGGTTCTCGGCAAAGGGTATGGGTCTTTTTATGAGAAGAAGGACGGTACTCTCTTCTACTTTGACCTTGGAGCAGGCCGATACCAACAGATTGAGGAGAAACCGGAGATCATTCTTTTGCCAAGTTTAAAGGATAGAAAGAAAGAGGTCCTTTCGAATCCCGGGGCCAGCCTCGTTGACCTCGGGGACGGTGTGGCGTGCCTTGAATTCCATTCCAAGATGAACACCATTGGGGCAGACACCATTCAGATGATGAGAGACTCTCTGAAAGAGGTTGAAGAGAAATTTGAGGGCATGGTGATTGGAAACCAAGCAGAGAATTTTTCCGCAGGAGCCAACCTGATGCTCATGCTCTTTGAAATCCAGGATGAGAATTGGGATGATATTGAGTTCTCTGTTAAGGCGTTTCAGGATACCTTAATGGCTATTAAGTATTCTGAAAAACCGGTCGTGGCTGCTCCATTTGGTCTGACCTTGGCAGGTGGATGTGAGGTCTGTCTTGCCTCTGCGAAGATGCGCGCTGCTGCCGAGACTTATATGGGTCTTGTCGAAGTGGGTGTGGGCCTGATCCCGGCAGGAGGTGGAACAAAGGAGATGTTACTCCGCTGCACAGAAGGTATTCCGCCAGGTGTCGTGGATGCAGACCTCCTACCGTTCGTTCGACAAGCTTTCGAGACCGTAGCCATGGCAAAGGTGGCGACCAGTGCAAAAGAAGCACAGAGAATGGGTTTGATGAGATCCACTGACAAGATCACCATTAACCGGGATCATCTCCTCCACGATGCCAAAAGAACTGTACTTGATCTCGTCAAAGAAGGTTATCGGCCACCCCGGCCGAAGAAGAATATTAAGATCATGGGAGAGAAGGGATATGCGCTTCTTCAAATGGGTCTCTTCTATATGCGAGAGGGTGGTTATATCAGTGAATACGATCAACATGTGGCGAAAAAGGTGGCCTATATCATGTCAGGAGGCAATTTGCCAGACGGGAGCGAAGTGACGGAGCAGTATCTCTTGGATCTGGAAAGAGAGGCTTTTGTGAGCCTTTGTGGAGAGCGCAAAACTCAAGAGAGAATTGAGTATATGTTGAAGACTGGAAGACCCCTTAGGAACTAAAAGATCAATGATCAATGAACAATGAACAAGAAAAAATAAAAAATGTTTTCTCATTGGTAATTGCTAATTGATTATTCTACGGAGGTTCTATGAATATGAAAGAGGCGGTTGTGGTTTCTGCGGTAAGGACGGCAGTTGGTAAAGCTCCAAGGGGGGTACTCAAAGATACGCGGCCTGATGATGTGGCAGCGATCGTCATAAAGGAGGCCTTGTCAAAGGTGCCCGGCCTAAAGATGGGGGAGGTGGAAGATGTTATCCTGGGATGTGCCTTCCCTGAATCGGATCAGGGACTGAATCTTGCAAGAGTCGTGGCCATGAGGGCGGGGTTTCCAGATACAGTGCCAGGACAAACCGTGAATCGATTCTGTTCCTCAGGGCTTCAGGCCATTGCTACGGCGGCTTATGAGATCATGGTGGGGGCTGCGGAAGTGATGATTGCCGGAGGTGTGGAATTTATGAGTCAGGTTCCGATCATGGGTCTAACCCCTTCTCCTAACCCCTATTTAGTAGAGCATAATCCGCAGGTCTATACGTCCATGGGACTCACCGCAGAAAATGTGGCTGAGAAATTTGGGATCTCGAGAGAGGATCAGGACCGGTTTGCTCTCTCCAGCCACCAGAAGGCAGCCAAAGCGATCCGCGAAGGGAAGTTTAAGGAGGAAGTCGTTCCTATTCCTGCGAAAGTAAAAGAAAGCAAGGAAGATGGTACGGTGATTGCGAAAGAGGTGATCTTCGATACGGATGAAGGAGTACGCTTTGATGCTTCTTTAGAGGCCATGGCTTCACTCAAGCCTGTCTTTAAAGCCAGAGGAACAGTCACTGCAGGCAACGCCTCCCAGACCAGCGATGGTGCAGCCGCACTCGTTCTGATGTCGAAGGAGAGGGCGGAGAAGATGGGAGTGAAACCCATGGCTGCCTTCCGTTCTTTTGCGGTGGCTGGGGTTCCACCTGAAATCATGGGGATTGGCCCTGCCTATGCTGTTCCCAAGGCACTGAAACAGGCGGGCCTCACGCTTGATCAGATCGGATTAGTGGAGCTGAACGAGGCCTTTGCCTCGCAGGCCCTCTATGTCATCCGCCATCTGGGATTGAATCCAGACATTGTGAACGTCAATGGCGGGGCAATTGCTGTAGGCCATCCGCTTGGCTGTACCGGGGCCAAGCTGACCACCACGTTGCTTTATGAAATGAAGCGGAGAAATGTCCGTTATGGTCTTGTGACCATGTGCATTGGCGGAGGAATGGGGGCTGCCGGGATATTTGAAAGAGTAGATTAGCAAGCTGAGAAGTATTGTAAAAAGTATTGAGCGCAAAGCGGAACAAATTCGAAATCCGAAGCACGAAATTCGAAACAAGCACGAATGCTTCAAATTCCAATTTCCGAAACAAAAGAGACTTTAAGATTTAGAAATTTGGATTTGTTTCGCCTGCCTGCGCGGAGCCGCTTCGGCGAAGGCAGGGATTTCGATATTCGGATTTAGGATTTAATTTTCAAAGGAGGAGGCTGTCATGGAAGAATTCGTTAAGGGCGGGGCTTTTCTGATTGAACCGATTTCTCCTCAGGAGGTCTTCACACCTGAAGAATTCTCGGAAGAGCAGCGGTTGATTGCGAGAGCCGTTACGGAATTTGTTGCAGGTGAACTTGAACCAGTGACCGAGGATATTGAAGAAAAGAGAGAAGGGCTCCTTGCGAGCCTGATCAAGAAGGCAGGTGAATTAGGTTTCCTCTCCGCCGACATCCCAGAGGAGTATGGGGGGCAAGAATTGGATAAGGTCAGTTCTCTCCTGATGATGGAGAAGATGGCTCCAGCAGGAGGTTCCTTCATGGCCACTTATGGGGTTCAGACCGGGATTGGATCTCTTCCCATCATCTTTTTCGGGAGTAAAGATCAGAAGAGCCGATACCTGCCAAAGATTGCTACTGGAGAGATGATCGTGGCCTATGCTCTGACTGAATCCGAAGCAGGATCAGATGCTCTGAACGCCAAGACTACCGCTACCCTCAGTCCTGACAAAAAGTATTACATTCTGAATGGTCAGAAGCAATTCATCACCAATGCCGGAATTGCCGATATGTTTGTTACCTATGCCAAAGTGGACGGAGACAAATTCACCTCTTTCATTGTGGAAAGAAAGTTTGAAGGGGTTTCTCTCGATGAGGAAGAAAATAAGATGGGGGTGAAGGGATCCTCCACGAGAAGTGTTATCTTCACGGATGCAAAAGTGCCTGTGGAGAATGTGTTAGGAGAGGTCGGCAGAGGGCATGTGGTCGCTTTCAACACTCTCAACGTCGGTCGTTTCAAATTGGGCGCAGGTTGTTTGGGAGGGGCAAAGAGCGCGTTGCAAGTTGCCGTGAGTTACGCCAAGCAGAGAGTTCAATTCGGGAGACCGATCTCGGAATACGGTCTGATCAAACATAAGATTGCTGAGATGGCGATTCGTTCCTTTGCAATGGAGAGCATGGTTTACCGAACAGCAGCTTTAGTCGATCGGATTCTTCAGCGAATTGACCGTCATGCTGATGATGTCGGGATTCGGATGGCAAACGGGATTGAGGAGTATGCCATCGAAGACTCGATCAATAAGGTTTATTGCTCAGAGATGGCAGGCTATACAGTGGATGAAGCCCTTCAGATCCACGGAGGATACGGATATATTCATGATTATGCCATCGAGCGGGGTTACAGGGATTCCCGGATCAATCGGATCTGGGAAGGAACGAATGAAATCAATCGTCTCCTCATTATGGATATGTTGACGAAACGGGCGATGAAGAACCGCCTCCCGGTTCTTGCAGCAGCCCAGAAGGTGGTCAACGAGCTTCTCACCCTTCGACCCAAAGTAGAAACGGATGATGGAAAGCTCACCCTGCAGAAGGAAATGGTCGAGATGTCAAAAAAGATCGCCCTCCTGGTGGCCGGGGCAGCGGTTCAAAAATATATGATGAAGCTGGCAGAAGAGCAGGAGATCCTTGCTTCGATCAGCGATATTGTGATTGAGGTCTTTGCCATGGAGAGCGCTCTGCTTCGAGCCATGAAGTCCATGGAAAAATTTGGAGATGAAAAATCCGAGATTCAGAAGGCCATGGTAAAGGTGTATGTGAATGATGCGTTTGACCGTGTGGAAGGGTTTGCAAAGCAGGCCCTCGCTGCCATTGCCGAGGGTGATACGCTCAGAACACAGTTATCCGCTCTCAAGAAACTGACCCGTTTTACCCCTGTGAATACGATCGCGTTGAGACGGGAAATTGCAGATTCCGTGATTAAGATGGGGAAATATCCATTTTAAAACGACCTACCTGCGGCAGACACACCTGCCTGCCGCAGGTAGGGGGTGTGAAGAAGGGTAATCATAATCAATTTTGTAAGAATAGCTGATAAATCCTTAACCTTATTTTTGGGGAGGATTAGCTTGGGTGACCGGATCTTTTCTTCGTCTCTTCTTCCCTGAGGGTTTTTCTAAGAACCTTTCCTATATGCGATTTGGGAAGCTCCTGGCGAAATTCAACCAATGTAGGAACTTTATATTTAGCCATATTTTTCTGGCAATATTCGATGATCTCTTCTGCGGTGGCCTGTTGTTTTTCTTTCAAGACCACAAACGCTTTGACTGTTTCGCCCCGGTATGGGTCTGGTACGCCTAGGGTGCACGCTTCTTGAATTTTTGGATGCTGGTAGAGAACTTCCTCAATCTCCCTGGGGTAAACATTGTAACCGCTGCAGATGATCATGTCTTTTTTCCGGTCGACGATGTAGAAATAGCCTTCCTCATCCATTCGGGCGATATCTCCGGTGTAGAGCCATCCATTGCGTAAAGTCTTCTTGGTCTCTTCAGGCCGATTCCAATAACCCAGCATGACCTGGGGACCTCGGATGCAGAGTTCTCCCACCTCACCTGGAGGAAGATCCTTCTCTCCAGTTTCCAGGTCAACGATCTTGGAATCGACATCAGGTCGGGGCAATCCGATGCTTCCAATTTTCCGTTTTCCCAAGAAGGGATTGGCATGAGTGACTGGTGAAGCTTCGGTGAGCCCATACCCCTCGCTAATTTTCGCGCCTGTCAACTCTTCAAAACGTTTTTGGGCTTCGATGGGCATGGGAGCAGAACCTGCACTGCACACCCGGATCGAGGAGACATTATATTTGTGGATTTGCGGATGGTTCATAATCGCCATATACATGGTGGGAACACCGGGAAAGCGAGTGGGCTGGTAAAGGTTGATGGCCTCCAAAGCATCGTCCACATTGAATCGGGGCAAAAGGATGATGGTGGCGCCCAATTCAATCGCTTCATTCATGGCCACGGTCATCCCATAAGCATGGAAAAAGGGAAGAACCGCGAGCATTCTCTCCTGTCCTCTCACTGCATCTTGGTTCCAGCTGACACATTGAAAGACATCGGCAATCAGGTTTCGATGGGTCAGCATTGCACCCTTGCTGAAGCCTGTCGTGCCCCCAGTATATTGGAGCACAGCCACTTCTCCGGGGTCCACCTCCACAACAGGCGGAGGGAGGCGTCTTCCCATTTCAAGCAATTCTGAGTAGTCCCAAACTTCTTTGCCCGATTTTGGCAAATACTTTTCAACGTCTCTCTCATCAAGATCGGTAAGGATAATGGTCTTCAAAGAAACCGCATCTTTGACCCCTTGCAATCGTGGATAATAATCTCTCAAAGCCAAAATCGTCTCTACCCCAGCATCCTTTAGCTGGAATTCGAGCTCCCTCTCCACATACATTGGATTCACATTGACGACAATCCCACCGATTTTAAGGATCGCGTAGTAAACGACCACATATTGGGGGCAATTGGGGAGCATGATGGCCATACGCTGTCCCTTCTTCAGTCCTTTCTGGCTAAGACCCGATGCAGCATTGGTAACCTTTTCACCCAGTTCACGATAGGTGATCTTCCGGCCATGGAAAACGATGGCTTCCCTTTTGGGAAAATCCCTTACTGCGTGATCCAGAAGGCGATCTAATGGGACGTCCGGATATTGGATATGATGGGGTATCCCGGGTTCGTAAAATTTAAACCAGGGTCGATCCATATTTTATAATCTCCTCAACATTAATGTTTTGTACAACACGTAAGACCGAAGTTGTAAAGACCCTCTTTAGTTCTTACCATATCCTACACCGAGGTAGGCCTCAATGACTGCTGAATTGCCGCCCACTTCTTGGGGTGACCCCTCGGCGATCTTTTGTCCATAGTTGAGTACGATAATGCGATCTGAGATATTCATGACGATCTTCATCTTGTGTTCGATCAAAAGAACAGTGATTCCCCGCGTACGCACTTTTTGAATCAGGCCCATCATCCCGATATTTTCTTCTTCGGTAAGACCCCCTGTTGGCTCATCCAAGAGTAGCAGCTTCGGTTCGGTGACTAAGGCCACTCCAAGGGCCAACCGTTTCTGTGATTCTTGAGGAATATTCCGGGCAAATTCCGAAGCGCGCTCACTGAGGCCGATAAATTTCAGGATCTCCTCAGCCTTCTGACAGCACCGTCGCTCGTCCTCTCGGGAACGGCCAGTCTGGAAGAGAGCATCCCATAAACCCATACGCGTACGGCAGTGATAACTCACAATGAGATTATCCAAGACCGTTTCGTCATAAAAGAGGGAGGTCGTCTGGAAGGTCCGCGCGATTCCCAAACTTGTGGTCTCATAGGGCCGCAAACCGGTAATTTTGTGATCCTGGAAAACCACCTCTCCCTGCGTAGGAAGTAGTGTGCCTGTAATGAGATTGAAAACGGTTGTTTTGCCAGCTCCATTGGGACCGATCAGACTGAGGATCTCACCAGACTGCACACCGAAACTCAAGTCCATCACTGCTGCCAATCCGCCAAAGTGGCGCGTCAGGCCATGAACTTTCAAGATTTCTCCCATACCACCTCCTGTCTTCGCTTACCTTTCAGACCTTTTATCCAGCCCACAATCCCTCTTGGAAGGTAAATGATCATGACGATTAGAATTAGGCCATAAAGGAGCAGGCGAAATTCAGCGGCGATATGAAGCATCTCTGGAATGGTGACGATGAGGAGCGTGCCGATGATCGGACCGACGATCGTGCCAACGCCGCCGATCATGACATAAATCAGCGCATCGAAACTTACATGATAGTCGGTAAGCTCCGGGCTGAGGAAACCAATATAGGAAGCGTAAAGCACTCCACCGACCCCAGCGAAAAAACAGCTGATGGTGAAAGAGAGAAGTTTTGTTTTCATAGCAGAAATTCCTACTGCTTCAGCGAGCTCTTCGTTTCCCCTGATGGCCCGGAAGGTGCGCCCCACGAGGGACTGTATAATGCGTCTTAAGACAAAAATGGTCAGAAGGAGAAAACATAGGACGAGATAATACTGAGCAGCCATGGTCTTGAAGGAAATCTCGCCTCCCCAGGGAAGTGGGATGGGACCTGGTCCGGGAATTCCCATCAGCCCCCTGGCTCCCTCAGTTAACCCTTCCCAGCGATCAACGATAAGAGTGACGATGATGTTGAAACATAAGGTCCCGATAGCGAAGTACGAGCCCCGAGTGCGGAGAGCTGGTAGCCCGATGAGAAACCCAAAGAACCCGGCAATTGCTGCGGCAAATGGCAGAGCCAGCCAAAAGCCCAACTTCAACTTGAGCATCAGGAGCGCTGAAGCATAAGCTCCGATTCCGAAGAATGCGCCGTGGGCCAGGTTCACCTGACCCGTGTAGCCCAGAATCAGATTTAAGGAGAGGGCGACGATGGACCAAATACCACTCATGATCAGTATATTCATATAGTATTTGTTTGTCACTACCAACGGAATAATCACTGCGATCACCAGGATCGCCAGAATAATCCACTTTCCAGCTATTCGGTTCATCGCACCCCCTTTCCGAAAAGCCCTGTGGGACGGAGTGTCAAGAAGGTAACGAGTGCTCCAAAAGCAAACAGGTCTTTGTAATCCGTAGAGATATATCCTCCACCCAAGGCTTCCATCAGCCCTAACATGAATCCACCGATCACTGCTCCAGGGATCGAACCCATTCCACCAATGATGATGACCACAAAGGCTTTCAAGTTAGGCATTGACCCCATGGTGGGATAGACCAAAAAGATGGGAGCAATCAACGTAGCAGCTGCCGCTGCTAAGGCTGTTCCAATACCAAAGGTCAGGCTGGAGACTCGGTCAATGCTAATACCGACCAATTGGGCGCCTTCGGGGTTCTGAGCGACAGCTTCGATCGTCGCGCCAAGCCAGGTGCGTTTGATGAACAGCTGTAGGAGAATAATGAATAGGGCAGCCGCAACGATCACGAGAAGGCGTTGCAAAGTGATGGCAACTCCAAAGATATGGATGGGCTTGTCATAGAGGCTAGGAAAACGACGGAAGTCAGCGCCCCAAAAAATAAGGGAAAGACTCTCCAAGACGAGGAGCAACCCAATGGCGGCAATGAATGAGTTAATATGGGGAACATTTCGAAGTGGTCGATAAACTAGACGTTCCACACCAACCCCTGCGAGCCCCAGCACGGCCATGGCGATGACGAGAGAGACCCAGTAATTGGTGTGGAAATTCACGACCAAAAATAAGCTGGTAAAGGCGGCCCACATGTATTTATGGCCATGAGCAAAATTCGGGATATGCAGGATCCCATAAATGAGGGTCAGGCCGAGAGCGACCAGTGAATAGGCGGCCCCCAACATGATGCCATTGACCATTTGTTGAAAAAAGAGAACCATCATTCAACCCAAACCAAGATATTTGGAATTCTCAGTAACCTATTCCAAATTTGAAATCCGAATATCGAAATCCGACGTTGTTCAAACTCTAAACACTAAACTCTAAATCCTAAACAAATCCAAAATATAAAACTCAAAAGACAATTTTCCCTTATCAAGATTAAGCCGAATATTTTCCAGGTCGTACAGTTTTGAGTTTTGTGCTTTGGACATTTGAGTTTGTTTAGAGTTTAGGGTTTCGAGTTTAGGATTTAACATCTCTGTCTCATATTTCGGATTCCGTGCTTCGAATTTAGAATTTGCGCATCCTTATTACTGTTAATTAGTAGCGAATCCCGAAAGGTTCTGTCCACTTTCCTCCTATCACTTCTGTTCCATAGGTAATACGCAACTGAGCTCCATTATCCCTTAATCCGTATACCCCTGTGGGCGCCAGCGTCCCGCGCTTTTCCAGAGGAAATACCTGGGGGATGGCTGCTCGGATCTTCGGAACATCAGAGACGGTTCCCGCGATTTCCATGGCATAGGCCAGAATATAAAGGCTCTCATAATGGCTGGCAGATTCGAAAGTCGATACCTCCGCCTCACCAAATCGCTTTTGGTAAGCTTTGCCAAAAGCCGGGGCATCCTTAATTGGGCGATTTGTAAGAGGGGTAACAGCGATCGTCCCTTCCAGCTTATCAATAGAGACCACTTTGGTCATCTCATCCAGCTTCGCCTGGTCTCCCAGAATGAACTTCTCCTTATAACCCAATTCCCTTGCCTGCTTCACAATCAGTCCCGCCGGTTCAGAGGCGCCGATAAGAAGAATGGCGTCTGGCTTGCCTGCGATCACCTTCGTCAGGTGAGTATAAAAATCTGTTTCCTTCATATAATCCGCAGGACTGACATCGGTTACCACTCCGCCTCGCTTTGGCCATTCCTCCTGAAAAATATCCATCCAGATTTTGGCATATTCGTGCACTCCCGGGATAGCGGCAATTTTCTTAATCCCCCGTTCTTTGGCCTTATCGCTGAAGGCGGAGGCATACGCCCGAATATCGGGCGGCATGCGGATGATCAGCTTATTACCCATTTCTACGGTTTTAGGGTGGGTGGTATATCCCATGACAATGAATCCATCTTTTTCGTTGAAATTCATCATGGCGAGAATACCGCCGCTGTGAGGGCAGAAGACTGCAGGGACTTTGTCCAGCGAAGTCATACGGCGGGCGTTCTGCACGGTGAGATCGGGTTTGTACCGATCATCGAGCGAGACCACTTCAATCTTAAACTTTTTTCCAGCCACAGTGATCCCGCCTTTGGCGTTGATCTCCTCCATGGCCATGACCAGACCTGCTTCACAGTTCTTCCCATACTTTGCCGCCCCTCCACTCAACGGGCCGGAGTAACCGAGTTTGACCACATCGGCTCCCCATGCAATGGTACTCATCAATAAGCCGACGAGAATAATAAGACTCAAGATAACTCCAATATGTTTCTTTCTCATGGTCGCCTCCTTCTAAAACAATTTACGTGCAACATAAAGGTTTCCTCCATCGGCAACGATACCCGTATCGTCCAACGGTTAGGTTGCTCGCCTGCCTGCGCGAAGCCGCTTCGGCGAAGGCAGGTCTTAGGAATTTGACGTAACCTTTTGACACGCCGCGCAAGCGCTGGCGCTGCGGGCACTAAACGAAACGGGCCTCGTAACCGTTGCCCTGACACAAAAATCCATCGAATGTTCATCCCTCCCAGATGACGTAGCCGACATATAAGATTAGTATCGAATCTCAAATGGCTCGCTCCATTTGCCTCCTGTGACTTCCGTTCCGTAGACAATGCGAATCATTGCCCCATTTTCCCTCAGGGCAAAAACACCTGTAGGGGTGAGCATCCCCCGCTTCTCCAGAGGAAATACCTGAGGCATGGCTGCGCGAATCTTCCGTACATCGGAGGTTGTCCCTGCGATTTCCATGGCATAAGCGAGAAGACCAAGACTTTCAAAGTGCTGGGCTGTCTCGGTCGTGCAAGCCTCCTGTTCGCCAAACCGCTTCTGATAGGCTTTGACAAAAGCCGGGGCATCCTTAACCGGCCGATCGTAGAGGGGGGTGAGGCCAACGGACCCCTCCAGCTTATCCATCGGCACAATCTTGACCATCTCTTCCAGCTTGGCCTGTTCCGCTAAGATAAATCGGCCCTTAAATCCGAGTTCCCGTGCTTGCTTGACGATTAACGCCGCAGGTTCAGAGGCGCCGATGAGGAGAATAGCGTCCGGATTGCCAGCAATGACTTTGGTGAGATGGGTGTAGAAATCCGTTTCTTTCATATAATCGGCAGAGCTCACATCGGTAAGGACCCCTCCCCGCTTGGGCCATTCTTCTTTGAAGGTATCCATCCAGATCTTGGCATATTCATGGACGCCGGGGATTGCGGCCACTTTCTTGACCCCTCGCTCCTTGACCTTATCGCTGAAGGCGGCGGCGTATGCCCGGATGTCTGCGGGGATACGGATCACCAGCTTGTTTCCCATTTCTACAATTTTGGGATGGGTCGTGTATCCCATGACGATGAAGTCTTCTTTCTCGTTGAAGTTCATCATGGCAAGGATGCCACCGCTGTGCGGACAAAAGACTGCAGGGACTTTGTCCAGGGAGACCATGCGCCGTGCGTTTTGCACAGCAAGATCGGGCTTGTACCGGTCATCAAGAGAGATGATTTCAATTTTATACTTCTTCCCTGCCACGGCTATTCCACCTTTGGCGTTGATCTGCTCCATGGCCATTACCAAACCTGCCTCAGAGTTTTTTCCGTACTTGGCCGCCCCTCCGCTTAACGGGCCGGAGTAACCGAACTTGACCACATCGTTTCCCCAAGCCGGAATACTTAGAAAAAGAAACAGAAAAGTGACACCCCAGAGGATCTTTTTCGTTTTACTTTTCATGGTTCTCTCCTTTCTTTTTTTCATGTGAGCAAACCACTATCGAGTTTTTCCCTTTCCTCCTTTCTCCGAGGAAAGGCATTGCGGCCGTTCAGGTCCCCAGATAGGCCTGTTTCACTTTTTCGTCGTCCAAGAGATCACGGCTGGGGCCGGTTAGAACAATCTTCCCGGTCTCCATAACGTATCCCCGGTGGGCAATGTGTAAAGCCTGCGAAGCATTCTGCTCAACCAGAAAGGTCGTTGTCTGGCGCTGGTTGACTTCCTGGATTGTCTCGAAGAGAGTGCGTACAACTAGAGGGGCTAACCCCAAGGAAGGTTCATCCAATAGGAGCAGTGTGGGATTGGACATCATGGCTCGGCCCATGGCTAACATCTGCTGTTCTCCTCCCGACAAAGTTCCGGCTAACTGTTTGGACCTTTCTGAGAGGATAGGGAAGAGTTGAAATACTTCGGCCAGAGATGTTTCAATTCCCTTTTTATCATGGCGACGGACATAGGCTCCCAGTCGAAGGTTTTTTAGAACTGACATTTCTGGGAAAAGCTTTCTTCCCTCAGGACACTGAGAAATTCCCAGACGAACAATGTCATTCGAGTGGAAGTTTTCAATCCTTTTTCCCTCAAACATTATCGTTCCAGAGCGTGGCCGCAGGATACCGGAGATGGTCTTGAGAAGGGTAGTCTTCCCCGCTCCATTGCTTCCCAGCAGAGTGACAATTTCTCCTTTTTCAATAGAGAGAGTTACTCCACGCAGGGCTGGGAAAATTCCGTAATAGGCATGAACTCCATCAAGATTCAGCAGCATGTCTGCTCCAAATCCAAATAAGGGATGATGACCTCACCTTCTCATCTTACTCCCCAGAAAAATGATTTAGGTTCGTAGGTAGACAGGTGCCTTGATCGATTTGGCAGTAACGGATCTGCTAAAGCCCCAAGTACGTTTTACGGAGAACCTCGTCTTGAAGCAATTGCTCGCCGGTTCCTTCCGCAATAATTTTTCCAGAGGATAGAACATAGTTGCGGGAGGTCATTTTGAAGACCGTGCTCACATCCTGTTCAATGAGCAAGACCGTGATGCCTAGCCTGCAAATCTCTCCGATCTTCTGAAATACCTCTGCTCTCAAAAGGGGGGCGAGTCCCGTCGAGGGCTCATCAATGCACAACAGTTTGGGTTTAGACATTAATGCCCTGCCAATGGCGAGCATCTGCTGCTCCCCACCGGAGAGTGTCCCGGAGATCTGGTTCGATCGATCCTGTAGCACCGGAAACAGTTGATAAACCTTACCTAAGTTATCCCGAATCTCCTCCTTGTCTTTCAACAGGTAAGACCCAGCCATGAGATTATCGATGACCGTCATCTCTCTGAACGGCCTTCGCCTCTCGGGGCAAAGGATCAGACCTCGCTTGACAATTTCATGGGCAGGGACCCGATCGATTCGCTCTCCGTCAAAGGTGACCGCACCCTCAAGAATAATATCGCCCTGGGTTGACCTCCGCGTAATCTCCCTCTCCCAGGCCACCAATCCGGTAATGGCTCTTAGCAGGGTCGATTTGCCAGCCCCATTGGGACCCACGAGGCTGACCAGTTCCCCTGTGTCCACACCCATACTTAAATTGTTAATGAGCAGGGCCTTGTCATACCATACCGATAGATTGGCGACCTCGAGCAGCACGCCTAAATACCTCCTTGGCCGAGGTAGGCCTCAATCACTTGAGGGTCTTTGACGATTTCATCAGGGGTTCCGTCGGCGATGATGGTCCCAAAATTTAAAACAATAATACGGTCCACGATCTTCATCAACCATCGAAGCTTATGTTCGACAATGATCATGGCCGGTCCTTCGCTGTGCAATCGACCGAAACGGCCGCCCTTGTGCAGGCGCTTGATGGATTTGGCCATCAGATCAGTCTCAGCAGGACTCAGCCCCCCGAAAGGCTCATCCAGGAGGAGCAATTCCGGCTCCGTGGCCACGGCCCGCGCCACTTCCAGCCTTTTAAGATCACCCTGAGAGAGCGTAGAAGCCCTTTCCAGTGCCATGTCTGAAATGCCTGCAAATTCCAGGGCGTCCATGGCCCTTGCCTCCAACCGTTTGACCCACTCTCCCCTCTTCATGGCACGAGGGGAAAGGCAGGAGACCATGACGTTGGCGATGATCGGGAGGCGTCGGAAGGGTCTCATGTTCTGGAAGGTACAGGCGATGCCCATATTGACGATGTCCCAAGTCTTGCGGCCTATGAGTTCCTTTCCCATGAAACGGACGCTTCCGGCATCTGGCTTCAAGATGCCGGTGATCAGCCGCAGCAGCGTGGTCTTGCCAGCGCCGTTCGGACCGATCAGACCGAGGATCTGATCCCTTTCCATGGAAAATCCGACGTCGTTCACTGCCCGGAGACCGCCGAAGTTTTTGGTGAGCTTTTTGATTTCAAGGAAGGATTGGGTCATCTCACCTTTCTTCTCCCTCCTCTCTCAACTCCCTGCGTGAAACCTTTCCCACGTCCGTCTTTGGGAGCTCGCCTCTGAATTCGATAATCTTGGGAACTTTATAGTGGGCGAGATTCTCTTTGCAAAAGGCAATAATCTCCTCTTCAGAAATTTTACCCCTGGCTTCGCTTTCCAGGACCACATAGGCCTTGATCAGTTGACCCACCTTTGGGTCGGGCACTCCCACGACACCAGCCGCCTTGATTTTTGGATGCTTGTAAAGGACCTCTTCGACGTGTCTGGCAAAGACCGAATATCCTTTGTACTTAATGAGATCCCGTTTTCGGTCAAAGAAGTGGAAATAACCTTCCTCATCCATGCTGACAATATCTCCGGTTCTGAGCCATTTTTTCCCGTCGATCTCTATCATGGACTCTTCGGTCTCCTCGGGTCTCTTCCAATAGCCCTGCATGATATTAGGGCCGTGGAGGATCAATTCACCCTCTTCGCCTACAGGCATGAATTCCGTGCCATCAATGTTAACAATGGCAGCCGTTACACCGGGGAGAGGCACACCAAAAGAGCCTGCCTTGGGTCTATCATAGGGAGTGCTGTGACTGACCGCAGTGGTTTCCGTCATACCATATCCTTCCAGAATCTTAGCCCCTGTTCGTTTCTCCCATCCGCTGATGGTCGACACGTGGAGGGTATCGGCGCCGCAGGCGATCAATTTGAGCCTCTTCCAGTTCACACGGTTTGTCTTCTCATACTCCTTGAGATATTCATAGAGGGTGGGCACCCCGTAAAAACCGGACGCTTCATAGCGTGTCATGGCCGAGAGGATATCCTCTATATCCGGAGTGGTAAAAAGGACAAGGGTGGAGCCCTGAACCAGGCCGTTGAGCATCACCACCACCTGCCCGTAAATGTGAAAAAAGGGCAAGAATGCTATGACCACTTCCTTGCCCTCCTCAAAGATAGGCCAGAAAGACACAGTCTGTGTCATCAGTGACACCATATTGTAATGGGTCAAAATTGCAGCCTTGGGCAGTCCTGTAGTACCTCCGGTATAAGGTAAGGCAGCGATATCTTTTTTAGGATCGATCGTAATCTGTGGAGGTTGGGGAGGATATTTCTTGATCAGGTCTTGGAATAGAATAAGGCCCGCTTCCTCCATAAACTTAGGTGTTGGGACGTGCATTTCCCCATAGACTTTTCCCAGGGCACTTTTTCCTAACATCTTTTTGAGTACGGGGAGGTATTCCCCAATATTGGTTAGAATCACATTCTTGAGGGCGATGCCGGTCTTCTCCACGTTATCGTACAAGATATCCTGGCAGACGATTGTCTCTGCGTCGCTATCCTCAAGCTGATGCTTGACTTCCTTACTCGTATAAACAGGGCTGATGGGCGTGACTTTGGCTCCAACCTTCAGGGCAGCAAAATAGGTTATGACATACTGAGGGCAGTTTAATAAGTATAAGGCCACTGTATCTCCCTTGGCCACTCCCAGGTCGGCAAGGGCCGTGGCAAACCGATGGACCAGTTCTTTAAGTTTCGCATAGCTGATCTTTTTGCCATAGAAAATCAATGCGGTCTTACTTCCGTATTTATCGGCCACTTGATCGAACAACTCAGGGACGGATAGAATGGGAGGATTCACTTCTTCGGGAACACCTTTCGGATAATATTTCAACCATGGCTTCGACATGTAGGCTTCTCTTGCATTCATAGATTATCCCCACAGTTGAGAAATACTAAAAATAAAATAAAGGCAACGTCTAATGGCAAAGGTTAAGATGCCCGCCCTGAACCTAATATGGTACAGGGCCCGTTTCGTCATTAGGTTACGTTGTTGGTCTTAAGAACTTGACGTAACCCTTTAACCCTAACCCAAACGGGCTTCGTAACCGTAACCTTAACCCAATTACTCGAATTATTTTCATGTTTCGAGGGTGTCATAACCTTATTAGTCTAACGGCGCTGTGCACACGCGGCATGTATCACGCATGGCGGTATTTCTAATTTTGCACCGGGGACACTCCTTTTCTATCTTGTCCCTCAGCCAACGAAAAAGCCCGTCAGGCATATAGAGAAGAATCAACAGTACAATACATGCGAACATCAATGTTCGATACTCTTGCCAGAAGCGCAAAAACTCCAGCAGAGGAAAGAGGACGAATACCGCCCCCACTGGGCCATAGATGGTCACAATTCCACCGAAGATCGCCCAGATGACCACTGTGAAGGACATGGACACTTCGAGGGTTGAAGGACCTGCGATCCTCATAAAATGTGCATAGAGCCCCCCGGATATCCCAGCAAAAAAACCGCTGAGGCAGAAGGCCAAAAGCTTATAGCGTGTCGTGTTGATGCCGGCGGCCCGGACTGCCAGTTCATCCTCCCGGATGGCATGGAAAATAATGCCGGTATTGGAGTCGGTGATTTTCCACATAATGGTGCACAGGCCGAGCATTAGTACAACTGCGATGTAATAATTAGCGACGCGGGACCCGGCCAGCCGAGCGATCCCAGAAATGCCCAGTTCTCCACCCGTGAGGTCAGGAAGAGCAAAAACGATGCCCATCAGAATGATGGGGAAGGCAAGGGTGGTCAGAGCCAGATACGTCCCTCTGAGTCTGAGGCATGGTATGCCTATGATCAGGCCTGCCAGAACCGCACCCAATGCACCAAGGGGGATGCTGCCCCACGGAGGGATACCCGCATATTTATTGAGCAACGCTGCGACGTAGGCGCCCACCCCAAAGAAGAGGGCATGTCCGAAATTCATCTGGCCGGTAAATCCGGAAAGCAGATCCCAGCTCGCAGCCAGTATGGCAAAGATACTGGTGAGAGTGAGAATCCGCAGGATATACGGATCTTCCGTAAACAAAGGTAAGAGGAGCATGAGGAGAAAGAAAAGCATGACCACAACTCGAGATGGGAGCACTAGCACTTCATTTCTAAGTACGGTAAAAAGCTTTCGCAAGTAAAATAGAATGAGGTCCATGTTTACCCCGTTAGAAATCCCCACTGCCCATAGCGGGCAAGGAGATAATATTCCTTTTGGAGCCGCACCCCGTTAGAGTGCTGAACGTCTTCTAACGGGGCTTATCTTTCTTCCTCGAAGGAAACGCCAAAGAGGCCTTCCGGCCTTATGAGCAATACCAGGATCATGATGGAGAGGGCCACTGAACCCTTTAGAAAGGCGCCCTTGGGAACAAGGAAGACAACCAATGCCTCTGCAAAGCCTAGGATGTATGCCCCCATAAAGCTGCCCTTGAGACTGCCAAGCCCGCCCAGTACAACGACTGCCATCATCATGATCAGCGGGCCCATCCACATGTGCGGTTCAACGATAGTGAGAGGTACGACGACGGCGCCTGTTAAAGCGGCTAATCCGACAGAGATGCCCATGGTGATCAAGGCTACCCGGGCCTCGTTGATCCCCATGAGGTTGGCCACTTCCCTGTCTTGAGCAGTGGATCGGATGGCCAAGCCCAGCTTGGTTTTCGTCAGAAAAACCCAAAGCACTGCCATGATAAGCAAGGCCACGCAGAAGGTCAGGAGCTGTTGATAAAAAATTTTTACACCCAAGATCACAAGATACCCCTTGACCAGTGAAGGCACGCTCAAATAGGTTCCCGTGAATTTGAGAAGCACAACCTCCTGAAAGGCCATAGCCAGGGCGATGGTCGCTATCAACACGGCACCCTCATGCTCTCGAATAGGGTTTATAAAGATCATGTAGGAGATCATGCCCAGCAGGGTGACCAGAACAATGGCCGCAACCATGCCCCAAATGGGATGGAAACCCATCTTGTGGGTAGCGAAATAAATACAGTAAGCAGCCACCATGTAGAAAGCGGTGTGGGCGATGTTTACGATGCGGGCTACACCGAAGATGAGGGAGAATCCGATAGCGAGCAGAGCGAATACGCTCCCACTGATGAGACCGCTTATGATGATGTCTATAATGAGATTCATATGACCTCAAATTTCAATCACAAAATTCGGTTGGGAAACAAACTACAATTTTGAAATAAATCCTAAATTCAAAACTCTAAACTCTAAATAAACTCAAAATGGAAGAAACTTAAAACCCAAAACAACCTTAAACCCAATGCATTGAACCCAAAATTTAGATTTTGAACATTTGGATTTTGGGTTTATTTAGAGTTTATTATTTAGAGTTTAGAGTTTGACCATCCTTATTTCTTATACTTCTCGACGACCCACGGAGGTATCTTATAAGGGACAATCCCCTTGTAAGTGATCTCCGGTGCCTCTGGGGTCGGCTTCCACTTATTGGGCCAGACACCTTTTAGCTCACCGTCCTGCCATTGAACGCCCAGGCTGGTCAGGTACCCTGGGCCCCACCTAAGTTCATGGAGGTGTCGCCCTTCCGCATCCTTCAGGAGTGCCACTATGCCGGAAGGGGCCTTGTGTACATCGTTTTCGATAAAGGCCACCAGCTTGTCAGGATCCAGGGTCCCGGTTTTCTCAATGGCCGGCACAAGCGTGTAAACAATAGCGGCGTAAGTATCTGCGGTGTAGGTCGGCGTCTCACCGAATCTTTTCACATAGGTGTCGACAAATGGTCTTGTAAGTTCGTTGTACTCAACCCCACGGGCATAGGTATTCATGGTAAAGACATAATTGCCCATCTTTTGAGTGGCCTGCCAGAAACCATCCTTCTGGGCCTCCACATTGATGCCGACCTGAACAGCCGGGATCTTGAGTTCGCCTGCCTGTCTGGCAAAGGGAATCCCCACCGACGAGGAAAAGATCGGAAAAATGATATGGGCCTCTGAACGTTGAATCGCAGACAATTCGGGTGTGACATCCGTCGCCACCGGAGAAGGTCTCCAAATACCTACTAACTCCATACCCATGTTGGGAATGGCACCCTCGGCCGCTTTGATCATGGGTTCAGTCCACACCGCCTTTTCCGCTGCGATAGCGACTTTTATCTTTGGTATGTTTAGGGATTGTTTCAATACAGCTGCGACGAAGCCCAATTGGATGAAGCTCGTTCTGCCAAGGAATGAAGAATTGAAAGGGGAGCCCCTGAACCAATACTTATAGGTATTGTAGTTCTTAGCCACGCGGAGACAGAGCTCATCATGGGCAGCCCCAACGCCGATAAAGATCTTCTTGTTTTCCATGGCAATGTCCTGCATGGGGAGGACGGCCTCGGTCCGGAAACCGCCAAGAACGAAGTGCACCTTATCCTTCGTAACGAGCCGCTCCATGGCATTGGTGGCGTCCGTGACGTTTAGGAATTCGTTGGAATCTGCCTGAACAAGTTCAATTTTCATCTTTTTTGTGCCAACCTGAATACCCCCTTTGGCGTTAATCTCCTCGGCGGCCATGGTCGCCCCGTTCCAATGGCCTATGCCCTGCACAAATTTCATCGGGCCGATCACGCCGATCTTAATAACCTCCTGTCCGAGAGCGGATGACGCTGCAAATAAGATAACGATTGCGAATAAGAAAATTCCTTTACCCAACTTCTCCATTTTTAGTCCCTCCTTTCTTGGTTAGAAAATAGCACCTTTAAATCCCTCCCAACCTCCCTTTGCCAAAGGGAGCGTTAAAACCTTCCCCCTTTTATAAAGGGGGATCGAGGGGGATTACTGAATTACCCCGAGATGCGCCGTCAGTTACCATAAAACGTCCTTCCGGATTCAGCCATCTCTTTGAGCAAAGAGGCAGGTTTGAATCGGACTCCATGCTCCTGTTGCAGTTTCAAGAGATGCTCGTAGACATTGCGTATGCCCCAGGCGTCTGCGTAGCGAAGAATGCCACCTCGGTATGGAGGAAATCCTAATCCATAGATAATAGCCAGGTCCATGTCTTGAGGTCTATCGCAGATTCCCTCTTGAATCATATAGGCAGCTTCGTTGATAGCCCGGGCAAGCATTCGATCCATGATCTCCTGAGAGAGCATGGAACAGCTCTTAAGGCCTCTGTCATTCAAATATTGGTCGACCACTTTAAATACTTTTGGATTCGCTACGGGTTTTTCTCCGCTATGGTCAAACCATCCTGCTCCGGTCTTTCTTCCATAGCACCCGGTCTGATAAACTTTTTCCGTGAGGGGGTGCATCTTCCATCGATCTCCGAAAACTTTTTCAAAGTGTTCGCCCACATGGTAATTGATGTCGATTCCGGTCAGATCGGCAAGCGTGGCAGGGCCCATTGGAAGTCCGAAATCCAGGACCGCCTCCTCCACTTTGATCGGATCAACGCCCTCTGCCACCATGAAGATAAATTCTCCCATGAGGGCTCCGAGCTGTCTCGATACGTAAAAGCCAGGACCGTCGTTCACCACAACGGGCACCTTGCGTATCGCCCTTGCGAAGGCCACACTTGTGGCCAATGTCGTGTCCGATGTCCCTTTCCCGCAAATGATCTCTAAGAGTTGCATCCGCTCTGCAGGGTTGAAGAAGTGAAGCCCTATCATTCGACCAGGGTCTTTCAGGATAGAGGCCATTTCTGTAATGGGAAGTGCTGACGTATTCGTGGCGAAAATAACCTCCGGTCGGCAGATCTCTTGGAGGTCCTTCAAAATCCCCTGCTTGATCCCCATATCCTCCAATACGGCCTCAATGATCAGGTCCACGCGCTTCATGTCATCAAGGGAAGTAGTGGTGGTCAGGTGATCCTGGATCATTCGATCCAGTTCCTGTTGTGTCATTTTTCCCTTCTTGATCGAGTAGTCGAATGTCTTCCGAATAGCTGATAGACCTTTTTGGATGGCTTCATCATTGATATCCCAGAGAATCGTGTCGAACCCATTGTTGAGAAGGAGGTTTGTGATCCCTGATCCCATCGTTCCTCCTCCAAGCATGGCCACAGTCTTGATCTTTTGTGGCTCGACTCCTTTGATTCTGGGAAGCCTTCCCGCAGCTCTGGTGCTAAGAAAAATCCCGATCAGATTTTTGGCCACATTCGATAATGCACAATCGCAGAAGAGTTCGGCCTCGACTCTCAGGTCTGCCTCAAAATCGTCAGAAAGCCCTCGCTCCATGGCCTCAATGGCCTTGAAAGGTGCAACATATCCTTTGCCCTTCTTGGTTGCTTCCTCCTTGGCGAATGAGATCATCATTTTTTTCATGAATGAGTTTGGAAGGCGATCCTTCCGCAGGCGAGTCATCCGATTCCGATGATTCAGGTCACCGGAGATGAACCGGCGTGCCACCTCCAAGGCTCTCTCCAAGAGGGCCTCTCGGGATCCCACCTCATCGATACATCCCTTCTTCCATCCTTCCTCTGAAGAAATGGATTGGCCTGTTCCTATCATCTGCAAAGCATCGGGAAGCCCCACAAGGCGGGGAAGTCTCTGCGTTCCGCCCGCCCCTGGGATCAATCCAACCTGAACCTCCGGCTGTCCCACCTGTACTCCTTTTGCTGCAATTCGGTAGTGAGACGCCATGGCAATCTCCATTCCTCCCCCAAGGCAGTTTCCATTCATAGCAACAATGACGGGTTTAGGTCCCTCCTCTATGGAATTCAAGAATCGGTTGTTCTCCACCACCCTTGGGAGAAGGGAATCTCGATCTGTCACCTGCTGAATCTCCGTAATATCTGCGCCTCCAGTAAAGTTCTTGCCGGTTGCCGTAAGGATCACAGCTTTAACCGCATCATCCTCAAAAGCTGCCATCAAGGCATCTCTGATCTCCTCCACAAATGACCTGGAGAGCTGATTGACAGGTGGATTGTTTAAGGTCAAGATAGCCACTCCTTGATTAAGGTCAACTTTTATCATCCTATAGTCTGATTTCATGGGTTTCCACTCCAGCAGATAAGATTTAGGGAACTAAGATAGAGAAATTTAAAAGTATCTCCTCGATTGGCTTAGTCAAGATTACCCCACCTGTTCCACCCTTTATAGGGTTGTCTGAGAAAAAAATCAACTTAGAATAATATGCTTGAAAGATGAACTCAATTTGGACAGCCATGGTTTATGGCTCTCTCTCAATGAGGGTGGCCACCCCCTGCCCACCGCCGACACAAGCGTTGGCCAGACCATAACGTCCACCTTTGACTTTCAAAATCCGGGCCAGCGTACCCACCAGACGGATCCCCGTCGCTCCCAAAGGATGACCGATGGCGGTGCCCCCTCCCATTACATTAACTCGGTCTGGATCAATACCGAGCTCCTTAATGCAGTTCAGGGCAACGATAGCGAAGGCCTCGTTGATCTCCCAGTAATCGATGTCCTTCACCTGTAAACCCGCCTTCTCCAAGGCCACACGGCTGGCGGGGACAGGACCCACGCCCATGATGGTGGGGTCCACTCCGGCGAATCCAATGGAGCGGATGGTCGCCATGGGCTCGATCCCCTTTTTCTTGGCGGTGTCCTTGGAGATGAGGATCATCGAGGTCGCTGCGGCGTTCAGAGGGGAGGAATTGCCGGCCGTGATGACCCCGTCGGGCTTGAAGGCTGGCTTGAGGTCTTTCATCCCCTCCAGCGTAGCATCATCCCGAACGGCCTGGTCTCGATCCACGACCAAAATCTTTCCGTCCGCTTGCTCGGCTTCGATAGGGAGAATTTCATCTTTGAAGAACCCCTCCTTATAAGCTTTGGAAGCCAATTGATGGGCGCGAGTTCCCCAGCGATCCATATCTTCCTTGGTAAATCCAGTCTTAGTAAAAAGCTTCTCTGCGGTGAGCCCCATGTTCGTGGACGTCACCATATCCCAGTGCTTGTAGGCCGGATCCATAAAAAGACGCGGATTCGGAGAGATAGCTCCCTTCTCCCGAAGAGCTCCGCCCATGGGGACCCGGGTCATATGTTCGATTCCTCCGAGCATCACGATGTCTGCATAGTCTGCTGCAATCTCCAGAAACCCAATATGAATGCCGGCCATACCGGATCCGCACTGCTGATCCACGAATTTTGCCGGAATCCTCTCTGGCAGGTTGGCCAAGAAGATCGGGAATCGGCCTCCGTAACTCCATTGTTCACTTACGCCATAAGCAGAGCCCACAATGAAATCGTCGATCTCTTCAGGTTTAATCCCAGTTCTTTTGATCAACTCTGGAAGAAGCTTAGCCAGAAGGTCATCGGATCTTAGTTTGTGAAACCAGTCTCGGGCCGGATCATTGGGCCGGGACCTGGATTGGGCAGTTCTTAAATATCCAGCAATCACTACTTCCCTCATTTTATCCTCCTTCTACTTATTCTCCCAGGACAGGCGTTTTCCCTCTGGAGAGTATCTGTAAAACCCCTTTCCGGCCTTCCTACCCAGACGACCTTCGACCACCATCCGTTCAATCAGGTTTGAGCTGGGGGCAAGGTGCCCCACTCCCAGGTCCCTCATGGTCTGCCCGATCCGGACACAGGTATCCAAACCGGCGTTATCAGCGATTTCGAAAGGACCGGCATTCCAACCATAACCAAGCCGCATACCTATATCCACATCTTCCGGGCTGACGATTCCCTGATCAACCAAGTCAACAGCCTCGCGCAAGGCAGCGGAGAAGATCCGGTTCATCACAAAGCCGGGGATGTCGCGCTGAACTCGAACCGGAGTTTTCCCAAGGGATTGAACAAAGGCTACTCCCCGCTCAAAGATTTCCCGGGAGGTTTTCTCTCCTTTTATCACTTCTACCAATCCCATCAGCGGCACAGGCCCGAAGAAATGCAACCCAAGCACCCTCTCCGGTTGCCTCGTATTTTCAGCAAGGCGGGTGATGGGGATGGAAGAAGTATTCGTTGCCAGGGGAGTCTCCGGCCTGGAAATCCGGTCGAGTTCTTCAAAGATCGCACGCTTCAGTTCCTCCACCTCCAGAACTGCTTCAATAACCCAATCCACTTCAGAGGCACTGGACAGATCTTTTTCTGGTGAAATCCGCGCAAGCACTTTTTGCGAAGGTTCTTTGAGAAGGCCTTTGGCCTCCAACTTCTCCACAGACCAGCGAATATCCCTGAAGGCTCTGTCTGTGATCGCAGTCTGGATATCCATGAGATGAACCTGGTAGCCTGCCTGGGCCGATACCTGTGCAATTCCTGAACCCATAAATCCTGCGCCCACGATCAGGACCTTTTCCATAGCTTTTTCTCCTGTCTTCACCCGCTTCGCCCGAGGGACTTCCTTTCTCCGGGTTTAGAAAGGAGAAAAGAATTCCTCCAGGCTACCTCTTTTTTGACAGACTTAACGATTCTTTTGCCGTTCCGAAATCCCTGCAAGCCTTCTAACCATTTTCTTGCGGGATTCGATGTCATACTGGGTAGTGATAGCAATAGCCTCCATGATGGGCGAACCACCCCCGTGATACGATCCAATCAAATGAATTCCTCCGCTGGCAGAGCATAGGATGTCGCCAATGTAGCGCCAGAGCTGTGCCGCATCTTCCGGGTGAATATCCGGGTTTCGAGTGATGTATTTGTAAAGGAGATCCTTTGTCTCGGGGTTCATGAAATCTCCCTCATAAGGGAAGGTGGCCGGAATACCGCCCGCGATGTCGCACAGAATCTCGGCCTCCCGGAAGACCGCCTCACCCGTAAGGTTGCGGCCTACGTTGGCATAAATGGAATGGGGAATGTAGCTTCCCGGCCCATAAGGCATAAACCCCACCCCAGGGACGTACAACTCGGGTTTTCCCAATTCCGAAGCCGTAAACCCAGCCGCGTAACCAAGCTCGGACACCCGGATGATCTCCGCTAATTTATCCCGCACGTGTGGGGCCTTGGCAATGCCATTGTATTCTGCTGCCAATGCCACTGCCCCGAGCATTAAGTCCCCCAAAGCGGGTTTACAACCGGAGTAGCTATGGCGATGGAAAAGGGCGAAGAGAAGGGCACATGCCCCGCCGTGGATCGTTTCCCCACAAAGGAAGACTCGCTCCCATGGAATCAAGCAATTGTCGAAGATCGTATAAGAGTCGGTGTAGCCAGGCGTAAATCCCCTTTTGAAGTATTGCCGATCACGCAGGTTATGCACGGACACCACCTGTTTCACTCCTTCCCAGTCTGCAGGAACGGCAAAGGCTACGGCCCAGTCCTTCTCCTCTGGCAGAAGAGCGCGAGTGGGAACGACCAGGATCTCATCCGCGACAGAAGCTTCCGAGATATGGACCTTGGAACCCCGGACCACGATCCCATCGCTCTTCCTCTCCACCACATGGACATACAGATCCGGGTCTTTCTGCTGGCTGGGCCGCTTCATCCGGTCTCCTTTGACGTCCGTCTGCGCACAGCAGCCCACCAGGTCCTCTTTTTGAAATCTCTCAAGCCATTTCACGAAGTTCTTATGGTATTGAGTGGCTCCGTTGTTCTGCTTGTCGGCCTCATAAGAAACGTTATAGATGGCATTGGTAGCATCAATTCCCATGCACCGCTGAATACAACCTCCGGCCACCTGACAAAGGGCTCGGGTCATATCCTGCTTCTTGTGCAAGTCCTCCTTACTCTGATGGATATGACAGAATCGATTGATCTTCTCCCCGGTCAGATGAGATTTGGCTGTACACAGGTCTTCGTATTTCGGATCGGCGGCATAATCGAAAGTTAACCCCATGGTGTGAATCGTGGGCATCTGCACCTCATCATCCCGAGCGATCTTTTCGCCGTTCACATAAATATTTTTCCGCTTCTTTCGCAATCCTTCGATGTATTGCTCTTTCGTTCTCATCTTTTTTCTCCCCTCTTCTCTTTTTCCAAATTATAGTAAACGCCTAAGTAAAGTTCTCATTGCGAGGGCGGGGCCCGTGGCAATCTCAATTAGATTCCTCACTCCGCTCAGAATGACAAAAGCGAAGGGTTTGCAATGAAACCTTATGCATGCCAACTTATTTATGACTTTCACTATAGCTCTGATCAGGACAATCTCCCGAAACAAGATCTCCTTCCTCTGTCCCCTTCGCCCCTGATTCCAGCAGCGCCAGGATCCTCGTATATCTCTCGCGGGAGAGTTTGCGGTAAAGATGGTGGAAAAAAAAACCCATGATCTCCGCTCCCTGCACAACCCTTTTTGAGAACTTCTCCGGGGAAAGCTTACCCAGTGTGGCTCCGATGTAACTTTTCTGGGCCATTGCGACAATCTCTTGGAATTTGTCCTTGTAGTGTTTCAGAGCTTCGGGGTCGAACCCGTCCTTAGGACCTAAGCCGATGTTGTCCATCTCTACGATTAATTTGCCGAGGGTGATATCGTCCTGGGAATAGACCTTCTGGCCATTGCGAACCTCTGGGGTGAGAATCTTCCATTCTTCCATCTTAGCCAACCATTTTCTTCCCAAGCCCGTCGCCTCCAGGAAAGGCTCTTCACCTGAGATCTCGTTCGGCAGGAACTGGTCTACGGGTCTGAAGTATTCTCTCCGGAGATCGAGGAAAGATTGCACCTCGGGAGATTTTTTTTGATTTTTCAGAATATTTTTGATCACTCCCAAGGGGAAGAAATAACGCTCCTGGAGTTCTTTGATGAAGCGGATGCGTTCAACATAGCTTTCATCATATTCCGCAATGTTCCTTCCCTGCTTGCGGGGCTTGGGAAGGAGTCCTTCCCGAATGTAATAGTGAATGGTCTCTCTGGATACCTTGGTGCGCTGAACTAAGTCTCGGATCTTCAAGAGTCTCCCTCCTGCCCTATGAATCTTTGTGAATTATCCGATAAAGAATGTCTCCCAATATAGACCTTTTTTCCTTGTCGTTTTTAGTCAGTTCGGAACATCCTCCGCTGTTTCGGCTGAAACCGTAATCAAGCTTTTAACTTTTTATTGAGTATTACTAAATGCTATGCATAATAGTCAAGAAAAATCTTATGCCTACAGATTTCATCTTGACAAATATCTTTTTATCATTATAGAGTCGCCACAATTGAGGTTGGGGAAGAGTAGAGGAGGAATTTTATGGCGAGGCGAATTTTGCGCACCAAACTTTGTGACATGCTCGGAATCGAGTACCCCATCCTATGCGCTGGAATGGGGCCAACACTGATTGGCGAAACGACGGGTGCTCCCGTAGCCCTGGTTGTGGCTGTATCCGGAGCTGGAGGTATGGGAGTCCTGGGTGGAAGCGGTTTCACGGTGGAAGGGTTGCGCGAGGCTGTCCGGGAGATTAAAGCAAAAACAGAGAGGCCTTATGGAGTGGATCTCCTCTTACCACAAAAGCTCGACCTTAGCGGAGGATTGGGCCAGAAAGGGGTTAAAGAGCTGCCTCTGAGCGTGATGTTGAAATCCCTACCCAAACAGCATCAGGATTGGGTTAAGAAAGTGAAGGATGAGCTTCAAATTCCGGATGTGGAGCTCATGGTCAAGATGGATAGGACGACCATGCGGCCTCAGGAAGCGATTCGGGTATGTATTGAGGAAAAGGTTCCTCTCTTTTGCGCTGGCCTGGGTAATCCTGGATTCATGGTGGAGGAAGCTCATGCCGTAGGCATGAAGGTTCTCGGAATCACCGGGAACACGAAGAACGCACGCAGAATGGTCCAATCCGGAATCGACCTTTTGGTGGCTCAAGGGTATGAAGGGGGAGGGCACACAGGCCGGATTGGAACCATGGCCTTATTACCCCAGGCCATCGATGCCGCGTACCCGGTTCCCGTCCTGGCAGCAGGCGGCATCGGAGATGGTCGGGGACTGGCTGCCGCTCTTGCAATGGGCTGTATAGGGGTGTGGGTCGGGACCCGCTTTCTGGTCACGAATGAAGGAGGAGCTCTGCCGGTGAACAAAAAGCGCATCATCGATTCTGCGGATGAGGACACCCGAGTGAGTAAAGCATACACTGGCAAGACCCTGCGGGCGAGCTACAACAAGTTCCACGACCTCTGGGATAGTTCGGGATTGGAGCCGCTTCCCTTTCCAACCCAGGTTTTGATCTCTTCGGCCCTCCTGGCCAGTTTCATCGAGGGGAAGAAGGAAGGTTACGTTGGCGGTCTCGCAGGTCAGATCTCGGGGCTCATTAAAGAGATCAAACCCGCCCGCCAGGTGCTCGAGGAGATGGTGGAAGAGGCAGTGGATATCCTGACCCGTAGACTTCCAGAGAACGTAGTGGCTAAGTAAAAAGATTCATCTCAGAGACGGCTGATTTTTGTTTGACACATTTCGCTCTATGAGATATTAATTTTGAAGAAGCTTGGCATTGATCTAAATTCGGGGAAAGCGACCAATTAAATTTGAGGGGGTTTAAATATGTTTGATCTTTCCAAGTTCTCTTTGAACGGTAAAATAGCGATTGTGACCGGTAGTAGCCGCGGTATCGGCAAGGCTATTGCACTTGGCTTTGCAAAGGCTGGTGCGAGGGTTGCGCTTACGAGCCGCAAGATTAACGACCTTGAAGCTAATGTTGCAGAGATTAAGGCCTTCGGAGGTGTGGCATTCCCTATCCAGGCCCATCTTGGCAAAATGGAAGAAATAAACAGGATGGTCAACACCGTGATGGACAAGTTCGGCAGGATCGATATACTGGTCAACAATGCCGGCACCAATCCTGCCATGGGTACTGTGCTGGATGCGGATGAGCGTCTCTGGGAAACCATTATGAACCTGAACCTGAAGGGGCTTTATTTTATCAGCCAGGCGGTCGCCAATGTCATGAAGAAGCAAGGCGGCGGCAAAATTATCAATATCGCTTCCATCGATGGCATCAAGCCGGAACCTGGCGTAAGCATTTACAATATTTCTAAAGCCGGTGTCCGAATGATAACCAGCGCCTTCGCTGTAGAATTGGCCCCCTTTAATATTCAGGTTAATACGATTGCACCGGGGCCGATCAGCACTAAGTTGCTTGATTCTCATTGGTTCCACCTTCCGCCAGAAGAGGCTAGAAAGGAGAAAGAAGCACTGGCCAAAATCACGCCAATGGGGCGAATAGGCGATCCCGATGAAATAGTCGGTGCAGCGATTTACTTAGCTTCCGAGGCCTCGAGCTATACTACCGGCGCCGAGATTGTGGTCGATGGAGGAACCCTGCTGTTTGCAGCCTTGCAAGCCCCGGTACCTCTGGAAAAATAGGAAGGAACTGAGATAGATATTATGGCCGCCGGGTACTTCATGAAGAAGTATGAAGAGAAGCCCGAGTTCGAGGAATCTTTTTTCAAGATTCTTTGAGCGGATGGAGAAATCTTTGGCGCAGATTGGAAACTAATTATTCAAATCCCCCCCTTTTCTAAAAGGCGGGAAGGTGGGATTAATCATCAAGGAGAGTGAGTCATGAGTAACGAAACCCTTCTGACCTATTTTCAAAAACATGTCAAAGAGGAACCCAGTCAGGTGGCCTTGCGATACAAAGATTACGGGATCTGGCACGATGTCACCTGGGGAGAGTATGGGGAAAAGATAAGGCAGGTGGTGATGGGGTTAATCAGCCTTGGTCTCAAGAAAGGGGAATGCGTTTCCATCATCAGTGAGAATCGGCCGGAGTGGGTCTATTCCGATTTTGGGATCATGTCTGCAGGAGGGGTGTCAGCGGGAATTTACACCACCAATGCACCTGAACAGTGTGGATATATTGTACAGAACTCTGGATCGAGATTCTATATTGCAGAGAATGAAGAGCAATTCGATAAGACCCTGAAATTCAGAAAGGATACTCCCCATCTGGAAAAGGTCATCGTCATCGAGATGGAGGGCTTGAAACGTTACAAAGACCCCTTGTTGATGAGCTTTGATGACCTGTTAAAACTGGGCAAAGAGCATGATGCGAAAAATCCAGGGCTGTTTGAGCAACGGTTGAGTGAAGTTAAGCCTGATGATTTAGCTGTTCTTATTTACACATCTGGCACAACAGGTCCTCCCAAAGGAGCCATGCTCACTCACAGCAACCTCCTCTATATGAGTGAGGCAATGGTCGATGCTAATCCAATTCAAGATAGGGATGAGACCCTTTCTTACCTTCCCCTCTGTCACATCTTTGAGCAACTCTTCACTGTGATGATCAATGTCCGTTACGGTACGATCGTGAATTTCATTGAGAGTCCTGATACGGTTATGGATAATATGAAAGAGGTTTCGCCAACGGTCACCTGTGGTGTGCCTCGAATCTGGGAAAAATACGCCTCCGGGATCATGATTCGAATGTCGGATGCCACCTGGTTTAAGCGTACGGTCTTCAAGGCCTGCATGGGAATCGGGATGAAATATGCTGGGTTGAAACTGAATTTTAAACCTATTCCTCTCTACTTAAAGTTGGCTTATTCAGCGGCTTACTTGGCTGTTTTCCGGAAGCTCAAGGAGCGTCTGGGGTTTGATCGTGTTAGGGTCGCCTATTCTGGAGCAGCGCCTATCTCACCAGATGTGTTGAAGTTCTTCAATGCCATTGGGCTTCCACTGATTGAGGGTTATGGTCAGACTGAGGGTACAGGCGTCACGACTGTCAGTCGCAAAGGCCACCTGAAGATCGGTAAGGTCGGAGAGCCCCTGCCAGGAGTGGAGGTGAAGATCGCTCCTGATGGTGAGATACTCGTTAAAGGTCCAGGCGTGTTTAAGGGTTATTTTAAGAACCCGGAGGCTACAGCGGAGACGCTCAAAGACGGTTGGCTTCACTCAGGAGATGTAGGAGAGTTGGATGAGGATGGTTTTCTAAAGATTACGGACCGTAAGAAAGACCTTATCATCACGGCAGGAGGGAAGAATATTGCTCCTCAAAATATTGAGAACCAGCTCAAATTCAGCCCTTATATCAATGATGCGGTTGTGATTGGAGACCGGAGGAAATTTCTTGTGGCCCTGATAGCCATCGACGAAGAGAATGTAATCAAGTATGCCCAGGACAACAAGATTCAGTTCGGAACCTATGCCAGCCTCACCCAGGCTTCAGAGGTTAAGCAATTGATTCAGAAGGAACTGGATAGGGTGAATAAGACCCTTGCCCAGGTGGAGCAAGTAAAGAAGTTTACCATCATTCCCAAGAAACTCTATGAGGAGGATGGCGAGGTCACGCCCACGATGAAGGTGAAACGAAAGTTCATCAATGAGACTTATAAGGATATTATTGAGAAGATGTATCGCTCAGGTTCAGATTAGCATAGCGCAGAGTGCATAGAGCATAGCTAAGCGAGAAACGCCAAATCCCAAGTAAACTTCAATATTCAGATTTCAAAAATCACTCACACTTTCCCTCTCTCCAACGGGACTATGTCGTTATGCCATTCTGAGGCGTCAGACGAAGAGTTTCCGTATCCAAAACTCCAGGGAGTGAAAGTTGAGATTTGAATTGTCAGACATTTTTGAACTAATTTTT
>Ga0315310_10000198_pt1 | contig 40177 bp, 37 predicted proteins | sample TDP5_MG_FD_203630 | JGI IMG/M metagenome (GOLD analysis project Ga0315310, IMG submission 203630) | Freshwater sediment microbial communities from Lake Towuti, South Sulawesi, Indonesia - TDP5 | ecosystem: Environmental > Aquatic > Freshwater > Lake > Sediment | place: Indonesia: South Sulawesi...
TCCGATGCCAGCAACCACAACCCTTTTAGCGTCTGAAAGCCACGTCTTCAGCTCCTTTTGAACGTTAGTGTTGTCGCTAGTCATGAGAAGCCGCCCACAAGAATTTGGTTTTTCATCATTTACTACTTTTGCCCTGTTTGATATTTGTTTTTCCAGTTCTTTGTAGGGAAACAACCAAAGAGCCTACGCTTATCTAAATACAAGCGTTAGTAGTGGCTAACTATAAGAACGAAAGATCTCCCATCCCAACGGGTTGAGTTTAGGCCGTGAAGCCAGAGAAAAGCTTGTAAAAACAACACGAGCGATTTGGAGAGGATTTCTCACACCAGGAAGATTTTAAAGCACCTATTTCTGTAGTAAGTTGATGGCTACATTTTTGTGCTAAGGGCCACTTTTGAGACAGGGGCTTCCCGAATTTAATTTTTTCAAGTTTTCCAGATATTCCCTTTCACCAGAGGTCTTCATGAGATTTTGGTGCGCATTTACAAACTGTAAGGCATGATACAGTGTTTCTTCGCCCGTGAGCTGTTCTCTAAAGTAGCATCCTTTCTTGATGCCGTTAGGTCTTAGACTTTTTAAGTAACTTAAAGCGTAAGTGCAGTGCCCAACAATCTCACATGAATTACATTTGGACCAGTCTTCTGGGTACAAGCAAGGGCCACAGGTTAAATGACAAGCTCTCTTCCCGGGATATGGATTGACCTGAACCTCGCTTCCACATCTACAACACTCGTTTTCCCATGATACGGACTCAGACATTTTCTTTCACCTTCAGAATCATCTAATAGTTATTTGGCGGCCAACTATTATAAACGTTTCTTTTATAAAATATAAACAAAAGAGACGATATCTTTATAAAATAGAAGTAAGTTTCTTGCCTCCTAAATATAGCGCACACTTTAATAGTGGTTGATCTTGAGTGGGTGAAAACTTTGCCAAATGAGATAGATGATGTTGATAAAAAGATCTTACATTTACTATCGCAAAATCCTGAGGTATCTCAAATTGAGCTCGCAGAACTATTGGGAATTTCGCAACCAGCGGTAAGCGCAAGGATGCATAAACTCAAGGAGGCAGGAGTGTTGGCATATTTAATAGGAGTCGATGTTAAGAAAGCTCAGTTATTTCTCGCAAAGATTGATATGGTCACAACCGACACAGAGCACGTTCTAAATTTTTTGAATAAATGTCCTATTTACCTTAACGGCTTTTTGACCTCTGGAAGACATAACCTCACCATTCTTTTGATAGGTGAAAACATGAGATCCATAATGTCATGTGTGGATTCCCATCTAAGACCCGACCCGATTATAAAAGAAATGGAGTTTAATCTTTTTGTAACTCCGATTCGGGATTTTATTGTGCCCATAAGACCCATTTTGGATAAAAAGAAAATCACACCATGTGAAAAAGACTGCATCAGCTGTACGTTCTATATGAACAATAGATGTTTGGGCTGTCCAGCGTCGATTCACTACAGAGGGACTCTACTCTGAAAGATCATGACTGCTTTCTATTAAAAATTTAGGTGGTTTTGCCAGTCTTGGTTAGTGGATTAGTGTAAATGCATCGAAAATGTAGCGTTTATACACTTCTTCGCCCATTATTTCACTTTCGTCCCCTACCAAAATTTGAAAAGTTCCAGACACGTTCATGTACGTAATAAACGATGGTTTTCAGAAAAAGTTCTGTAACGCCAACAATAGTACCTAATGCCAAATCTTCACTGAATATAGTCACCAAAAATATCGTCGTAAAGGTTGCCAATATTCTCCAAGAAATTGCTTTTATTAAGCTTCTAACGGGTTTCTCCATTCACACATACTCCTTTCCGGCTCCGTTCTCTATTGAACATCGCATAAGCATAATTAACCTTTTCACATCTATCAAACGAGGCAAAATGAAAAAATAACTGAAGATCTGGACATGACTGCTAAAGTAGTTGAAAGCTCAGAGAAATGATATGAATAATGATATTGGCAGCGCGTGTAGGAGAAAAGCTTATCTTTTCACTGTCTTGAGTAGCTTCTTTTCATTATTGTAAATTTCTATGGTTAACGGCATCTGTCCGATAGCAAAATGCGATGCACATCCGAAGCATGGGTCGTATGCTCTGAAAGCCATCTCCACCATGTTAAGTACACCTTCGCTTACGTTGTTGCCGTGGATTAAGCCTTTGGCCGCGTCGCGAACGGACATGCAAATGGCAGGGTAATTGTTAATCGTCGCGACTATCAAGTTTACGTCCTTAATCAGCGCGTCCTTGTCCAAAACATAGTGATGAATCAATGTGCCTCTGGCAGCTTCAATAATTCCTATGCCTTCTCCAGGTTCGCCTGGTGGGTTGCGGACTTTTGTGCTTGTTATTTCTGGGTCTTCGCAGAGCTCTACAACTCGTTCAGCAGCATAAAGTAGTTCGACAAGTCTAGCCCAGTGGAAAGCCAGTGTGGAGTGGACGGGCTTTCCGCCTAAAGTCTTGTACACGAGCTCGTACTCTTCTTGTGCGAGCGGAGTAGCCATGCCATCCGATGCGTTAAGTCTTCCAAGGGGTCCAACACGGTATATGCCGCTGTCTCCTCCTTCAACGAAGCCTTTCCATCCGACTTTCTTCAGGTATGGGAATTTCACGTAAGTCCATTCTTCCACGTGTTCAGCAACGTTATCAAGATATTCTTTAGGTGTAAACTTTAGGAACTCGTTACCGTTGGGGTCGACAACTCTGACCTTGCCATCGTAAAAGTTGACCTTGTTGTTTTCGTCAACCAAACCCATATAATAGGTCTTTAAAGTGTAAGCGTCGCTTTTAATCAAGTCAACATACTTGCTGTTTCCCAGAACAATGTCGTGAAAAAGTTTCAAAGTAAACTTCGCAAACTCCACAGAGGACATGGCCATCTTTTCAATTTCTTGCCTTTCCTCTTCGCTTAACGGTTTAGATATCCCGCCTGGCAATCCGCAGACCGGATGGGTGGCTTTCCCCCCGATAAGTTCAGTTATCCTCTGTCCATACGCCCTATGCTTGATGACTTCCTTGCCTATTTCTAGCCCCGCCTTTTCAATAACGCCTATAACGTTTCTTTTCTCTGGCGGAGCGTCTGGCCCAACCACAAAGTCTGGTCCGCCAAGATAATAGAAGTGCAACGTGTGGTCATAGACATAGTAGCCGCAATACATGAGTTCCCTAAGCTTTTTCGCAGCGGATGGAGGTTCAACGTTGAATGCGGCGTCTAGGGCTTTCGTTGAAGCAAAGTGGTGTGCCACTGGGCAGACCCCGCAGATTCTGGGCGTCAAAAGCGGCATGTCTTCAGCCTTTCTTCCAATACAGAACCTTTCGAAACCTCTAAGCTCTGGAACCTGGAAGTAGGCGTTTTCCACCTCTCCGCCTTCGTTTAAAAATATGGAGATTTTTCCGTGGCCCTCGAGTCTTGTTATAGGGTCTATGACCACCTTCTTCATTGTTTGATAACCTTCCTTCTGAGAATTGACGATGGTAAAGCGTACATGTAGAAGGTTCCAAGCGGGTCTTTTATCTGACCAATTAGTTTCTCGACTTCTTCTTCAGTGTATTTTTCTTTCTCTTCTTCCAAGCCCAGTATAGACGCTAGTGCGCTTATCATGGCTGCCCCTTGTTCAGGTGAGTTGGGGCACGGTCCACCACATCCCGTGCACGGCATATCTGCTTTCAAGCATCTAGCCCCGCATCCGCCTCGGGTTGCTGGACCCATGCAGAGTATTCCCTGCTCAAGCAAACACCTTTCAGGCTCAGGGATCTTCTCGTAAACGCGATATATTTTGGAGATTTTTTTGTTCTCTTTTTTCCTTGGGCAGTCATCACAAACGGACTTTAATGGTGCCAGAACAGAACCCTTCGGTGGCAGTTCACCTTTTGCTATTGCCTCTACAGCGAATAGCGTGCGTTCAACAGCTGGGGGACAGCCCGGAACATAGTAGTCGACATCCACTGTTTGGTCTAATGTTCTAACGGTATCGTAGAATTCTGGAAGCTCCAACTCTCCCTCCTTGACATTCACTTTGGTTTTCGGCGTTATTTTGTTGGGATTTGCCGTCGAGAAAGTTCTGCTATACACTTTTTCAAAAATCTCTTCCCTATTAGCTACATTTGCTAACCCTGGAACTCCTCCAAGATGGGCGCAAGCTCCATAAGCAATCAACATTTTTGATTTCTGCCTCAGAAGTTTAGCCATGTGTTCTTGCTCTTCGTTTCGTATTCCGCCGTTGAAGAAGCAGACGTCTATGTATTTGTCTGGCATGTTTTCGACATCCTTGTATTTGATGTCCATGGCTACGGGCCAGAAAACGATGTCTGCGATTTGTAAAACATCCAATATTTTCTCGTTTATGTCCAAAACTGCGATTTCGCATCCGCCACAGCTTGCAGCCCAGTAAAGGGCGATTTTTAGTTTCTCTTTGGCCATTTTAACATTCAGCTTGTTGCCTTAATGATTTTTGAGGCGTCAACCCTCAGTTCGTTGAAAGCAAGCTCTTCAGGCGGTATGCCCATTGCTAGACCTAGAAGCTGTGGATAGTGCAGTACAGGGATTCCGTATGTCTCGTTGAACATCTTTTCTATGCGCAGTTCGTTTGTATCATACATTATGTGACAGAAGGGACAAATGGTTACCATAGCCTGTGCGCCAACTACCTTGATGTGATTAAGCTTATCCCTTGCGAGTTGGAGTGCAATCTTGTCGCTTACCCCCACGCTTGGCGCACCACAACACTCTGTTTCATCCATGTAATCTAGGCACGTCGCACCAGTAGCCTCGACTAAAGCTTTAAGTGTTTTAGGGTCTTCTGGGTCGTCAAATCCGATGAATTCTCTTGGTCTCAAAATGTGACAGCCGTTGTGTTCAGCGACCTTAAGCGTTGTAAGCGGTTTAACAACGGCATTTTTTATCTTCTCTAAGCCGACGTCTTCGATCAAGGCTTGCATCAAATGTTTTGCGTCTACCGTTCCCTTAAACTCTAATCCTGCCTCTTTCAAATGCTTGTTTATTTCTTCGCGTAAAGCCTTGTCTTCTTTCAGCGTTTTGTTAACCTTTTTTAATGTGCCCGCGCAGCCTGGGCAGAGGGTTAAAATGTTTAGTCCTTTCTGCTCCGCTAGGGCTAGGTTTCGTGCCGCCAGTATAAGCATCATTTCGTGGCTTGCTGGGTCCATGGGGAGACCGCAGCAATTAAACTCTTGCATTTCAATGAGTTCTACGCCTAGTTTTTGGAGAATCTTTCGTGCTGAGATTTCGTAGGATGAAACTCTGTAGGGGATTGCGCATCCGAGAAACATTAGGTACTTATTTTCTGCCACTTTCCTCACCTTTCTTTTCGATAAACTTGAGAAAACCCACTTCACGAAGTGTTTTTCTTATGCTTTCGGGGTTGCCTCTGGGTAAAGGTGGCAATCCTAAGGATTCTCTTTTCTTTATTCTCAAATCTGGAATTTTGTAAGCGTAACCTGATTCAAGTATGCTGGCGCCTTGCTCCTTGAAAACTTGCGGGACAAAACCCTTCTCTACTGCCAAGTTTCTCAGCACGCGTATAACGCTGGCAACTTCAACGTCTTGTGGGCAACGGTCAGTGCAGGTAAAACAAGATGCACACAGCCACAAGGTGTCGCTGCTTAACACTCTTTCTCTCAGTCCAAGCTGTGTCATACGAATTATCTGTCTCGGCCTATAGGTGTCGCTAAATCTTGCGATTGGGCAGTCTGACGTGCATGTTCCACACTGGAAGCATCGCATCAGCTTTTCTCCGCCATGCATCTTTGCGATTTCGTACTTGAACTTCGGGTCTATTTCCGATGCTTTTATTCGCTTTTCCTCTGTTTCGGACATCAGGCTTTTTCCTCCATACTTTTTAACGGGTTTGGACCAAGCTTCTTTATTTCCTCAACCATATCCCGTACGACTGTAGCGAATTTGTCTCCTTCGCTGGCTGAAACCCACTCAATCCGCACACGTTCAGGTTCGATTCCGAAATCTTGCAGAACCCTCTTTAAAAGAATTATCCTCCTTAAAGCCTTAAAGTTTCCACTTAGGTAATGGCAGTCTGATGGCAGGTGGCATCCAGCGACGAGCACTCCGTCAGCGCCATCCTTTAAAGCCTCAAGAATAAAAGCAGGATCAATTCTGCCGCTGCACATGACGCGTATGATCCTTATGTTTGGAGGGTATTGAATTCTGCTTACTCCGGCCAGGTCCGCGCCTGCATAGGAGCACCAGTTGCATAGAAAACCGATGATTTTCGGCTCAAATTCCTCTTCGCTCATGCTTTTACCTCCATCAGCGCGGCTTTGACTTGAGCGAGTATCTCTTCCGTGGTGAAGTGACCCATTATGATGGCTTTGGTTGGACACGCTGTGCCGCATACGCCGCAGCCTTTACACAAGGCTTCAATTACGTGTGCTATGGGTTTGCCGTCTTTTTCCTTCATTTCGATAGCACCGTACGGACATAAATATTCACAAATCCTACATCCGCTACATAAATCTTCGTTTACATTGGCTACGATTCCTTCCATCTCAAGCATTGGCCTAGCGAGTATGGTTGTTGCCCTTGCGGCTGCTGCACAGGATTGCGCAATGCTTTCGTCTATGTATTTTGGCGAGTGAGCCATTCCGCAGAAAAACACGCCTTCGGTTGCGAAGTCCACGGGTCTAAGTTTCATATGGGCCTCTAAGAAAAAGCCGTCCTTCGTTAGTGGCACCTTAAGCATTTCCGCAACTCGTTTGTTGTCGGGATTCGGAACGGTGGCAGCACTCAGAACTACGAGATCCGGTTCGATTTCGACTTCTTCTTTTATTACTGGCTCCCAGAACGTTACTTTGATTTTTTCACTTTCGTTTAGAACTTGCGGTTTTCTCTCATCTTCATAATTTATAAAAAGAACGCCTCTTGTTGCCGCTTCACGGTAGTAATCTTCTTTGAAGCCGTATGATCTAACATCCTTGTATAAAACGTAGACTTCTGTTTCTGGGCTTACTTCCTTGATTTTCAAGGCGTTTTTTATCGCCTGTCCACAGCATATCCTTGCACAGTTTGGTCGCCTCTCATCTCTCGCTCCGACACACTGAATCATGACGACGTTCTTAGCGTCAAACTTCCCATCCGCGATTTTTTCTTCCAACTCATGTTGGGTCATCACTCTTGAATCTTTACCATAAAGGTATTCCGTAGGCTTGTATTCAACCGCACCAGTTGCTACTATTACCACGCCGTGTTCAACTTCCTTTTCTTTGCCATTTTGCTGCTTTATCTTTGATTTGAAGTTGCCAACGAAACCAGAAAGATCAACAACTTCTGCTCCTAGGTAAACGTGTATTTTGTCGTTCTCCGTAACCTCTTTGATCAAAGCGTTCAGCTTCTCCTTCGGGTCCTCTCCTTCAAGCAAGTAGTGAAGTTTACGAAGATGCCCACCCAACTCTTTCTCTCTTTCGACGAGATGCACCTCAAACCCTTGTTTTGCGAGTTCTAGGGCAGCGGTCATGCCGGAGACGCCGCCACCTATGACCAAGCCTACGGGTGTGACGTTAATCAGCGGCTTTTTCAAGGGTTTCAGAAGCCTTGCTTTTGCAACTACCGAGCGGATCAGGTCTCTGGCTTTCTCCGTTGCTTTTTCAGGCTCGTGCATGTGCACCCAGCTGCACTGGTCCCGAATGTTAGCCATCTCAAACAAGTAGAGGTTCAGCCCAGCCTCTTGAACTGTTTCCCTGAATAACGGCTCGTGCGTCCGCGGAGTGCAGGAAGCCACAACCACACGGTTGAGATTGTACTGTTGGATTTTTTCTCTAATCAGTTTCTGTGTATCCTGCGAGCAAGTGTAAAGGTTGGATTCCGCATAAACAACATAAGGTAATGTTTTAGCATACTCTACCACTTCAGGAACATTCACTACTCCGCCTATGTTTATTCCACAGTGGCAAACGAAAACACCTATGCGAGGCTCTTCCTGGCTTACATCTCTTTCAGGCGGATACTCTTTCAAAGTCACTAGCTTTCCCCTTTCAGAAGCAATTGTTCCCATCGCCTTTGCTGCCGCCCCGCTCGCTTGTGCAACGCTTTCAGGAATATCCTTCGGAGCGCCGAACGCTCCGCAAACAAATATTCCCGGCTTTGATGTTTCTAATGGCGAGAAATGATTGGTTTCACAGAATCCATAGTTGTTTAGCTCTATTCCCAAAACTTCAGCTAACTTTTCTACATTCTTTGGTGGTCGCATTCCAATCGATAGAATAATCATGTCGAACTCTTCTGTTTTGGGCGTCTCATTCTCAACATAGTGGACAAAAAGATTCTGTGTTAAGGGGTCTTCTGTAATGCTTGCCACCCTTGACCTTACGAATTTTATGCCGTACTCATCTTGAGCGCGGTTATAATAGGCGTCAAACTCTTTTCCGTAGGCGCGCATGTCCATGTAAAAGATTGTGGCATCCAGCTTGGTGGGAATGTGTTCCTTAGCAATGACTGCCTCTTTAATTCCGTACATGCAGCACGCTGCAGAACAGTACTTATTTCCAAGCTGAGCGTCACGAGAGCCAACACATTGAATAAAAGCTATCTTCTTTGGGATTTCGCCATCCGAAGATCTTAAAACCAGTCCTCCGTATGGTCCGGAAGCGCTTAAAATGCGTTCAAACTCTATACTCGTTACTACGTTGGGGAAACGCCCATAACCATACTCGCTTTTCAGTTTTGCGTCAAAGGGTTCGAATCCTGGCGCAAGTATTATTGAACCCACTTTTAGTGTTGCTTCACTATCTTTTTGATCATATTCAATTGCCTTTGCCTTGCAGATTTCATAGCACGTTCCGCATCCGATGCATTTTTCACGGTCTATCATGTACTTCAACGGAACAGCTTGCGGGTAATCCACGTAAATTGCGCTTCTCTCGCTTAATCCTTCATTAAACACGTCTATTGCTTCTATGGGGCACTTCTGTGCACATAAACCGCACCCGTTGCATTTGTCTTCGATTATGTAACGGCTTCTCTTTCGAATTCTTACTTCGAAGTTCCCGGCTTCGCCGCTCAAGCCCATTATTTCCGCGTTCGTCAAAATCGTGATGTTTGGATGTCTTCCGGTTGCTACGAGTTTTGGCGAGAGAATACACATTGAACAATCGTTTGTCGGAAATGTCTTGTCAAGCTGAGCCATTACCCCGCCTATGCTTGGTCCTTGATCAATCAAATACGCTCTAAAGCCAGAATCTGCTAAATCCAGAGATGCTTGTATCCCTGCAACCCCGCCTCCTACTACGAGAACGGCGCCTACTTTTTCCTTCATCTTCCCATCTCCAAAGCTATATATAACGGGGTTGTTCCTTCAACCCGACCAACGGCGACCATACCGTGTCGCTTCATAGCCACGATGTGTCGTAGAGCTTTTTGTGAATCCAAACCCAGACGTTTGGATAACTCCTTAACTGATAAAGGCTCCTTTCTCACCATAAGATAGATTTTACTACGCAGATATTCGGCGGTTACGGCATCATCCATAACCCTGTCAAACTCCTCTTGCGATAGCTTCTCTCCGTACACGTTCCCTTCATCAACGAGGCCCTTTTCTCTACCCACCAACACTCTTAACCTGAAGCTCGCCGCCGCCATCTGAGCCGCCTGCATGTTCTGCAACAAATCGCGTTTAGGGTTCTCACCGGCTAGGGGAGACGGACCCAATGTTTTTATCTGATTGGTGAACTCTCTGACTATGTCTGCAAATCGTGACCCTTCCGATGCCGACACCCATTCGAGCCGTAGACGCCCACCTTCCAAATCCGTTAGCGCTATCAGCTTCTTCAACATTCTAAACTTTCGTTCAGCGTAAAAGTTCCCTACTGTGTAGTGGCAGTCTCCGAAATGGCAACCCATTACCAAGACGCCGTCAGCACCATTGATAAGAGTGTCCAAAACGATAACCGGGTCAACCCTTCCGCTACACATAAGCCTTATGATTCGTATGTTTGTGGGGTATTGGATTCTGCTTACTCCGGCTAGGTCAGCTCCGGCATACGAACACCAATTACACAAAAACCCAACTATTCTCGGCTCAAATGTCAAGCATAAACCCTCCCAAGGGCCGCAAGAGCTTGAGCCCTAACCTGTTCATCTGTAAAGTGGCGCATCGTGATTGCCCGTTCTGGGCAGCTGGCTGCGCAGGTTCCACATCCCTTACAGACAACCGATGTCACCTTAGCGACACCCTTCTCATCCTTTTGGATAGCGCCGTATGGACACAGTTTGACGCATGTTCCACAACCACTGCAGACACTTTCATCCACCGTCGCTGTAATCGCTTCAACTCTTAGGCGTTTAACAGCCATCGGGATGGCTGCCCTCGAAGCAACACCGAAGGCTTGTGATACACTTTCGGCTACGTCTTTTGGACTGTGAGCCGTACCACACACGTAGATTCCATCAGTCGCGAAATCGATCGGCCTCAATTTGACGTGAGCCTCAAAGAAGAAACCGTCAGGGCCAACTGGCACCTTAAGCAACTGCGACAGTTCCTTCGCTCCTTCTTGAGGAATCAGAGGTGTCGACAAAACGAGTAGATCGCTACTGATTTTGACTTCTTCGCCTAGAAGCGCGTGATAGACATTGATGGTTATTTTTCCGTCTTCTCTTTGAGCAACTTGTGGGGGTTTTTCAAGAACGTATTTAATGAACTTTATACCTTTATCTTGGGCCCTTCGGTGCCAATCTTCGTGGTGCGTCCCATAAGTTTGGAGATCTCGGAAGAGAATATAAACATCCGTGTCTGGAGACAACTCCTTGATGTGCATGGCGTTTTTCAGAGCTGTCATGCAGCATATTCTGGAACAGTAGGTTCTGCCCTTTTCTTCTCTAGCGCCAACGCACTGGATCATAACCACTTTTTCAGGCTTTTCTAGTCGACCATTTTTGAGGAGTTGTTCAAGCTGAAGCTGAGTTATAACGTTGTCGTATTCGCCGTATCCATACATCCCAACGGGCTCAAAATTGGCTGCTCCTGTAGCAACAATTATGGTACCCACTCCAAAATTCGTAGTCTCTCCGTTCATTCTTTCAACAGTCACTTCAAAGTTTCCAATGAACCCTTTTACTTCCTTTACAACGGTCGACGTTAACACATCTATACTCTTGTTAGAGTTTACGCTGTTGACGATTTGACTTAGACCTTGCGAAGCATCTTCCATACTCGGATATAGTTTATGTAGGTGCCTAAGCATGCCGCCGAGTTCGGGTTCTCTCTCGACGATATGAACCTTAAAACCTTGATTGGCCAGACAGAGAGCCGCTGTCATGCTTGAAACGCCACCGCCAACAATTAGGGCTGAAGGCGCCACATCTATTTCCGGTTCTTCAAGCGGCTTTAGTAAACGAGCCTTGGCAACAGCCATGCGAACAAGGTCTTTCGCCTTTTCGGTGGCCTTTTCAGGCTCGTGCATATGAGCCCATGAGCACTGGTCTCGAATGTTTGCCATTTCAAAAAGGTACTTATTCACACCAGCTTCTTCGCAGGCTGCTCTGAAGAGTGGCTCGTGGGTTCTGGGCGTGCAAGAGGCAACTATAACCCTGTTAAGGTTGTGTTTCGCTATGCCTTCTTTTATCTTGCTTATGCCTTCTGAGGAGCAAGTGTAAAGATTGTCCTCGGCATAAACAACTCCTAGCAAGGTCTTAGAGTATTCCACAACCTCTGGTACGTTAACTACCCCGCCTATGTTAATGCCGCAATGACAGATGAAAACGCCTATTCTCGGAGCCTCTTCTTTGCTTTCCATTCTAGCGCACCCCTCCGCTCGATGACAATGCTATTACCTCAGCAGCTCTTGCAGCTGCCCCACTGGCTTGCGCAACGGATTCAGGAATGTCCTTAGGGCCTTGACAGTATCCGCATATGAAAATGCCCGGAACGTTTGTGTCTACTGGTGTGTAGAGCACGTCTCGGGGCTTGAAGAAACCGTACTTATCGAGTTCTAATCCCAGAATTCCCGCCAATTCCTTATTTGCTATCCTCGGGACCAGTGCAGGGCAAAGCACCACTAGGTCAATCTCTGTGTTTTTTGTCATGTTTTCTTTGGTGTCCTCGTACCAGATTATAAGACTGTGTGTTTTTGGGTCTTCCACCACTTCCCCTGGAAGCGCCCTAATGTATTTTACGCCCCATTCATTTTGGGCTCTCTTGACGAAGTCTTGGAAACCTTTCCCGAATACCTTGAGTTCATTGTAGAAAATGTAAACCTCGCATTCAGGATGGTGTTCCCTAACCAAGATTGCCTCCTTTGTGGCATACACACAACAAGAGCTTGAGCAGAACTGAACCCCTCCCTTCAGACTTCTTGAGCCAACGCATTGAATAAACGCGATTCTTCTCGGAACACACCCATCTGACAATCTTAAGAGATGACCTCCGATCGGCCCTGAAGCGGAGAGTAGCCTCTCAAACTCCAAGCTTGTCAAAACGTCTCTATATTTACCATAACCATACTCCCTTATCCTACCGGCATCGAAGAGTTCAAAGCCCGTTGCCACTATGATGGCGCCGACTTTGAGATTAACGGTTTCAGGCTTCTGATCGAAGTCGACCGCTCCAGCCTTACATATTTTTTGACACAGCCTACACTTGATGCAGTTTTCTTCATCGATTGTATACTTGAGGGGGACGGCTTGAGGGAATGGAATATAAATTGCTTTACGAATGCCGAGATTCATATCAAATTCATTCGGGACCTCGGTTGGACAGTATTGGGCACATTCTCCACAACCCGTACACTTGTTCTCGTCGATGAACCTAGGCTTCTTCAGCACTTCAACTCTGAAGTTCCCAGCTGACCCCTTGACGCTCTGTAATTCAGAGTAGGTCAGTAACGTGATGTTTGGATGGCGAAGACACTCGATCATCTTTGGGGCAAGTATGCAGATTGAACAGTCCATGGTCGGAAAAGTCTTGTCTAGCTGCGCCATCCTACCACCTATGCTCGGGGTTTTTTCAACCAAGTAGACCTTTGACCCGCGGTTGGCTAGATCTAAACTCGCTTGCATTCCTGCGATTCCGCCGCCAATAACTAACACAGACTCGTTGGCTTTCATACTTTCACTCCTCTAGCGCATTGCCTCCGCCACTAACACCGAAAAGTCGCGCATTTCCATAGTTACTATCTCTGGGTCGATTGGTGGTTTTTCGGTCGTGAGGCATCTCCAATGGATTTGGCACTTTGGACACGTTGTAACCAACAAGTCGGCTCCCGTGGCCTTTGCCTCCCTAAGCCTGTCCATCCGGACTTCCTTAGAGTACTTGTTACAAGACATGAAGGAACTCACTCCGCAGCAAATCGCGTTTTCACGATTTCTCCCCATCTCCAACAGACCGACTCCTGGAATGCTGGTTATTACTTTTCTAGGCGGCTCATAGACACCCATATGTCTACCAAGTCTACACGGGTCGTGATAGACCACTTTTTTCGAGAATCCAGCGTCAAATTTGAGCTCACCCTTATCAACTAGTTCGGAAAGTAGTTCTGAGATGTGCAAGACTTCAAAGTCAAAGTTGCCGAGCACCTCAGCGTAGTCCTTTTTGAGGGTTCTGTAACATTCTGGACAAGCCGTGACTATTCTGGTTGCTCTAGCTCTTTTGAAGTCTGCCACATTCTTCTTCGCCAGTTTTTCGAAATTTTCTAGGTCTCCTGTCCACAGCATGTCATGACCGCAACATTTCTCATTGCTCAGCAACGCCGGCTTAATCCCGACATTGTTAAGGATTTTCACCACGCTTTGGGGAATTTTTAGGAGTTCCAAATTGAAATCTTCGAAGATTACATCAAAGTATGGGATGCAACCAACAAAGTAGAGCATATCTCCCCGTTTGGAAATTTCAGCTCCTTCAGGGAGCCAGCCCATCCTATCTTGTTTGATTTTTGGGTTTAGCATCATCCTTGATAGAGCCATGGGTATTCCTCTGTGAGCGCAAAGTTCCTCCTTCAATTCCACGGAGGCCATGGGCCTGCATGCCCTAACAAACTCTGGAAATCTCACATCTGATGGACACCTTTCAGTACACAAGAAGCACGTCAGACAGGTCCAAAGGTCTGTGCCAGACAACACTCTTTCCTCAAAGCCCAACAAAGACCTTTCAACGACACGCCTCGGAGAAAAGGCATCATTAACCTTCGATATCGGGCAGCTGCCAGAACACTTCCCACATTCGAGGCAGTATTGAACATTCGTTTTCTTAACTGCCTCAGAAATTGCCTGCTTCGTGTTTATAGGAGCCTCCATTTTGGCTTTAGCCTTTAATGGGTTCGGTCCCATTTTGCGCAGTTCTTCTGTAAATTCGGTTACGACTTGGGCGAATTTTCCCCCCTCTGAAGCCGAAATCCATTCCAAACGAAGCCTTTCGGGTCCAAGCCCAATCAGCTTCAAAAGTTTTTTTGTGTTCTCCATTCTTTTCTCGGCTTCCAAATTTCCGCTCACATAATGACAAGTGCCTGGGTGACATCCACCAACTAAGACGCCATCTGCCCCAGTTTCAAAGGCTCTGATAATAAACGCCGGGTCGACTCTTCCTGAACACATTACCCGTATGACCCTGATATTCGGTGGATAGCCTATTCTGCTCACGCCAGCGAGGTCGGCGCCTGCGTAGGCGCACCAATTACAGAGAAAAGCCACAATTTTTGGTTCAGCAACCACTTTTTAACCCCCAACAACAGCCGTAATCATTGCGTTGATTTGTTTGTTGGTGAAATGCTCCATTGTAATCGCTCCCGTGGGACAGGTGACGGAGCAATTACCGCAACCCTTACAGAGAACATCTGTTACCCTTGCTAAACCCTTTTCATTCTTCTCCATGGCGCCATACGGGCAGACACTTATGCAACGTCCACATCCAATACACAGGTTCTCATTAACATACGCCACTGCACCCTCAGCTTCCAGCGTTTTCTTAGACAGTATAGTGGCGGCTTTGGCTACAGCTCCGCTTGCCTGTGAAATGCTTTCTTCAATAAATTTTGGCCAATGAGCCAACCCGCAGAGGAAAATGCCATCAGTCGCGAAATCGATTGGGCGAAGCTTCATGTGAGCTTCTAGGAAGAAACCATCCTTGGATAAGGAAACTTTTAACATTTCCGCCAGGCTTTTGCTGTCAGGGTTTGGAACCAAGGCCACACTTAATGCTAATATGTCCGTTTCGATGGGAACCCAAGTTTTTAAGATGGGCTCCCAAGCCAAAACCTGCAGCTTACCGTTTTCTTGAACAACTTTGGGCTCGTGTTCGTCATCATAACGCAGGAACAAAACTCCTTTATCTGCGGCTTCGCGGTAATAGTCCTCTTTAAATCCGTACGTCCTGATGTCCTTGTAGAGCACGTAAATCTCGGTCTCGGGAGACAGCTCCTTGATTTTTAATGCGTTTTTTATCGCTTGGGAACAACATATCCTGGAGCAGTTTGGTCTCGCTTCATTTCTTGAACCAACACATTGAATCATAGCAACGGTTTTGGCGTCAAATTGACTCTTAGCTAACCTGTCTTCTAATTCGTGCTGTGTTAAAACTCTGGGATTAACACTATAAAGATATTCGGTTGGCTTATACTCTGTGGCTCCTGTTGCCACTATGATGACGCCGTGTTCGATTTGTTTTTCATTTCCATCAGAACGAATGGTTATCTTAAAGTTCCCAACATAACCATCGATTTTAACAATTTCTGTGTTAAGGTAAACGTGAATTTTCTCATTTTCATTAACATCTCTAATAATAGACTTTAACATTTCCTGCGGATTTTCAGACCCAAGTAAGTAATAGATGTGGCGCAGGTGTCCCCCAAGTTCCCCTTCCTTCTCGACTAAGTGAACATCAAAACCCTGCTTCGCCAACTCCAAAGCAGCAGTCATCCCGGATAGACCACCACCGATAACTAACCCGACAGGAATGACGTTTGTAACAGGCTTCTTTAAAGGTCTCAACAGCTGAGCTTTGGAAACAGCCGCTGTCACCAAATCCTTAGCTTTCTCTGTTGCCTTTTCGGGTTCGTGCATGTGCACCCAGCTGCACTGGTCTCTGATGTTAGCCATCTCAAATAAGTAGATGTTGAGCCCTGCTTCCTGTATTGTTTCCCGGAAGAGGGGTTCGTGGGTTCTGGGCGTGCACGAAGCCACAACTACACGGTTAAGGTTTAGCTCCTTTACCTTTTCTCGGATTCTTACTTGGGTGTCTTGCGAGCATGTGTAAAGGTTGTCTTCTGCGTGAACTACGTTTTGCAGTTGTTTGGCATGTTCTACGACTTCTGGAACGTTTACTACGCCTCCAATGTTTATTCCGCAGTGGCAGATGAAAACTCCTATGCGAGGCTCTTCTCGGCTAACGTCTCTTTCAGACGGATACTCCTTAATCGCTATTAGCTTCCCCCTTTCAGAAGCGATCATGGCCATTGCCTTTGCCGCTGCGGCGCTCCCTTGTGCAACGCTTTCGGGAATATCCTTAGGCGAAGCAAATGCGCCGCATACGAGAATGCCTAGCCTTGAAGTTTCTATTGGTGAGAAAGTCTCTGTCTGGCAAAATTCGTATCGGTTGAGTTTTATTCCTAAAATTTCCACCAGTTTTTCCACGTTTTTTGGAGGCTTCATCCCCACGGAAAGGATAACCATGTCGAATTCTTCGATTTTCGGATCTTCATCTTCAGCGTAATGCACAAAGAGGTTGCGTGTTATGGGATCTTCTTCTACGCTTGCAACCCTTGACCTTACAAACCTTACGCCATGTTCTTCTTTCGCTCGGTTGTAATATGCGTCAAATTCCTTTCCGTAGGCCCTCATATCCATGTAAAAGACTGTGCACTCCAGTTCAGCTGCATGTTCTCTGGCGATTACCGTTTCCTTTATGCTGTACATGCAGCAAGCAGCGGAGCAGTAGTTGTTTCCAATCTGAGCGTCACGCGAGCCTACGCATTGAATGAAAGCAATTTTCCGCGGGATTTTCCCATCAGAAGGACGCAGGATGTTCCCGCCGAAGGGGCCAGAGGCGCTTAATATGCGCTCGAACTCTATGCTTGAGACAACGTTCAAGTAGCGTCCATAACCATATTCGCTTTTTAAACGAGGGTCGAATTCTTCGAATCCGGGTGCTAGTATTATGGCTCCGACATGGATTTTGACCGTTTCAGGTTGTTGATCAAAGTCTATGGCTTTGGGAGAGCAGAGTTTTTCACAGAGGCGACATTTAATGCAATTTTCTTCGTCGATGGCATATTTCAGCGGCACGGCTTGTGGAAAAGGAACGTATATTGCTTTTCTTATCCCTAAGTTGATGTCGAATTCGTTTGGCACCTCAACTGGACAGTTTTGAGCGCAGACTCCGCAGGCAGTGCATTTTTCCGTGTCTATCAAACGTGGACGTTTCAGTATTGCTACCTCAAAGTTTCCGGCCTCTCCCTTGACTTCTTTCAACTCAGAATTTGTTATTAACTGGATGTTTGGATGCCTACCAGCATTAACAAGTTTAGGCGCCAATATACACATTGAACAATCGTTTGTCGGAAATGTCTTGTCTAGCTGCGCCATTGTTCCGCCGATGCTTGTTGACTCATCTAAAAGGTAAACCTTGAAGCCAGAATCAGCCAGATCCAGGGATGCTTGTATGCCGGCGATCCCGCCACCAACAACTAGAACAGCTCCAACTTTTTCGCCCATTGTTTTCCATCCACGCATGGATGTTAGCGGAAATATTGCTTCGGTTTTCGTGTTTTAGAAACTTTCTCATATGTAAACTTTCTTATTAAGATAATGCCCAATTTTATGTTGAAATTCCATGGTCACAGTAGGCTTTGAATGTGGACTAGACAACGTCTAAAACCAATTTGCCGCATTTACCTAAAACTATATTTATTAATTGTTTTTATAGATATACCAAAGTCGGTAAATGGAGAGGCTTAACTTGAGTTTGCTAGATGCCTATTTCATGCACGAAGTCGCCAACACGCCTCGAGGTCGAGGAGTCCTCGTATGTATACAGTGCGGAAGGTGTACAAGCAGCTGCCCAGTTGCCAGAGTCGTTGAAGAGCATAATCCAAGGAAACTGATGGAGATGATTATACTCGGGTTACGCCCAGACGTCTTAAGTGGACCACTGCTATGGCACTGCCTTTCATGCTTCACATGCCTCGACAGATGCCCACAAGGCGGAGACGTAGGTGAAACCATGTTTGCAATGAGAAATCTAGCGGTTAGAGAAGGAAACATTCCAACGGGAATAGTCGCTCAAGCCCGCAGTCTATTCGAAACTGCACGAGTCGTAACACCAACCAGAACGGCTTTGATTCAGAGAGAAAAATATGGACTGGGTAAAGAACCATCGTTTGATGTTGAGGCTGTTCAAAAAATCTTAAGAAAAACATCCTTTGATAAGTTGATCTATAAAGGTTCGTGAGGCATATGAAATACGCTTTCTTTCTAGGCTGTTTAATACCAGCAAGAGAACCAAACTATGAAAATTCCATCCGAAAAATAGCCCCAGAACTAGGCATAGAGCTTGTAGAGATGGAAGGCGCAAATTGCTGCGCACCATTTAGTATACAATCCGTGGATTACGCAAGCTGGCTTGCATTAGCCGCTAGAAACCTCTGTATCGCTGAAAAAATGGGACTTGACATTTTGACTCTATGTAATGACTGCTATGAATCGCTATTAATGACAAATACAATATTAAGAGAAGACAAGGAGACCAGAAAAAAAGTGAACAATATTCTCGCTGACGTAGAATTACAGTTTAAAGGAAAAACAAATGTGAAGAGCTTCATCGATGTTCTATACGAGGATGTGGGATTGGAAAAAGTGAAGAACGCTGTTAAAGAGCCTTTTAATGGACTCAAAGTCGCGGTGCAGCCCGGTTGCCACTTAACAAAGCCCAAGCGAATACATTTCGGCGAGTGGAGAGGTATCACCGCTTTAGACGCGCTTGTAGAGGCAACTGGTGCAAAATCAATTGCCTATGAGCGGAAAGAAGCTTGTTGTGGAGGTCCTTTACGGGGCGTAAACGATGAGGTCGCCTCGCAAGTTGCAAAACACAAATTGGATAGCATAAAAAGTTCAGGCGTCGATTGCATAGTTACTGTTTGTCCATTCTGTTATGTTGAGCTTGATATGGGTCAATTGGAGATTAAAAGACACTTAAAAGAGGAATACAACTTGCCTGTAATTCATTTTGCGGAGTTGCTTAGAATGGCGATGGGTATGAAACTCGAAGACTGGGAAATTCGAGCCCACAAAGTTCCCATAACCAAAGTTCTGAGTATAAAGGAGGCAACGTGAAGTGCAAAAAGGAGTTGCGGTTATTGGCGGCGGGATCGCCGGCATACAAGCATCCCTGGATCTGGCGAACAGGGGCTTTAAAGTATACATGGTGGAGAAGAGTCCAAGCATCGGCGGGAGAATGGCGCAGCTTGATAAGACTTTTCCGACGATGGACTGCTCCATGTGCATCTTAGCGCCAAAAATGATAGAATGTGCCCATCATCCAAATGTTCAATTATTAACCTACTCGGAAGTGAGGGAGGTAAAGGGATCCATCGGCAACTTTAGAGTTAAGGTTCTTAGAAAGCCAAGATATGTGGATGAAACAAAATGCACTGGCTGCGGAAACTGCGCTGACAACTGCCCAACAGAAGCACTAAACGAGTTTGATGAAAATGTGGGAATGAGAAAAGCAATCTACATGCCTTTCCCACAAGCTGTTCCGAGGGTAATGGTGATAGACAAAGACAATTGTATTGAGTGTGGTCTATGTGACAAAGTCTGCCAAGCCAACGCCATAAACAGAGAACAACAGCCAGAAGAAATAGAGTTGGATGTGGGAGCCATAGTCGTCGCAACAGGCTTTGACATGTTCGACCCTTCGGTGATCCCACAATACGGGTATAAGCGCTTCAAAAACGTCATAACGGCAATGGAGCTAGAGCGCCTGCTATGTGCCTCGGGTCCAACAGGCGGTCACTTGATAAGGCCTTTAGATGGAAAAATACCCAGAAGCATAGCCTTCATACAGTGCATAGGTTCCCGTGATAGAAGAGAATGGATCAACCACTCCTATTGCTCAAGCATCTGCTGTAAATATGCGGTCAAAGACGCTGTTTTGATAAAGGAGCATGAGCCAGGCACCCGTGTCACAATTTTCTACATAGACATGCGGGCTTTCGGCAAAGGTTTCCAAGAGTTTGTGAACAGAGCAAGATCAGAGTTTGGAATAGCATTTATCCGAAGTAACCCGGGAGAAGTCTCGGAAGACCCAGCCACCAACAATCTCGTAGTTTGGTTTGAAGACCCCATAACCCGAACTGTTCAGCACATCCAATTCGACCTAGTGGTATTATGTCCCGCCTTAATCCCCAGAAAGGGGGTGGAAGAATTGGCAAAGACATTAGGGATAGAGTTAGATAACTATGGATTTTTCAAATCGGGAGACGCTGTAAAAACACCTCTTGACACTACTTTTCCAGGAATATTCGCGTGCGGTTATTGTCTGGGTCCAAAAACTGGAGATGTCCCAGACTCCATAACACAGGGAAGCGCCACAGCCGCGCGGGTGGCTGAAGTCCTAGTGGGCAAGGAGGTGTCATAGGTGAGCGAAGAGCCACGCACGGGCGTTTTCATCTGCCACTGCGGAATAAACATTGGAGGCGTAGTAAACGTTCCAGAGGTAACGGAATGTGCTAAGACACTTCCGCATGTCAACTATGCCGAACACAATCTCTACACTTGCTCAGAAGCCGGATTAGCGGCAATAAAGAAAGCAATAAAAGAATACAATCTTAACCGTGTGGTTGTGGCTTCGTGCACTCCGCGGACACACGAACCTCTATTCAGAGCCGCATGTAAGGAAGCAGGCTTAAACCAATACCTATTCGAAATGGCAAACATCCGAGAACAGTGCAGCTGGGTGCACATGCACGAACCCGAAAAGGCAACAGAGAAAGCCAAAGACATTATCAGAATGGCTGCCGCTAAAGCCGCCCTGCTTGAACCCCAAACTGAGCCAGAAGTTGACGTTAAAGACGCTTCGCTCGTAATTGGAGCCGGTGTAGCCGGAATGACGGCAGCGCTTTCGATGGCAAATCAAGGCTTCAAAGTATATTTAATCGAGAAGGAGAAAGAACCGGGCGGAATAACTCAAAAACTCTATAAGTTATACCCAACATTGGCAGATACTTCAGAGGTTGTAGAACCGCTAACAAAGGCTGTAAAGTCTCACAAAAACATCGAACTTATGACATCAACAACCCTGAAAGACTTTTTAGGATACGTCGGAAACTTCAACGCTGTTTTAACAGGTCCGAATGGTGACAGGGAAATAAATGTAGGCACAATAATTGTCGCTTCTGGCGCATCGAACTATACGCCGCCGAAGGGACTCTACCAATATGGCGTATACGAACACGTGATAACGCAGAGAGAATTGGATGAAATGTTGGGGAAAAAGGAAGTTGGAGAACCCGAGAGAGTTGTTATGATACAATGCGTAGGCGCAAGGAAGGGTGAAATCCGACCGTCTGAACTGGAGGCTTTCCCGAAATCAGACACCGCTGAGCTCCTAAGGAGAATCCTTAAAGCGCGCAAGGAGGAGGGATGGCCATACTGTTCGAGGATATGCTGCATGAACGCGATAAAAAACGCCATACTCGTAAAAGAGACAGCTCCAAAAACGGATGTTGTAATTCTCTTCGGTGACCTTCGCGTTTACAAGGAATACGAGGACTTCTATAGAAGGGCAAGAGACCTTGAAGTGAGATTTATAAGGCAGGTGGAAGAGGTCCCGCCGGAGATAACCCAGACACCAGAGGGCAAACTTCAAGTGATGGCTTACGATGCCTTGTCTGGACTTGAAGTCAAGTTCCTAACCGACTGGGTTGTGCTCTCGACTCCGCTGATTCCAAACAAAGACGAAGTTCTGCTGGCGAGAATGCTGAAAATCCCAATAGGGACAGACGGCTTTTTGATGGAAGCGCACTTGAAGCTTAGACCAGTGGATACAAACGTCGACGGGGTCTTCATCGCTGGCACGGTTTCAGGACCAAGAGACGTTTCTGAAAGCATAATTTCGGGTCAAGCAGCAGCAGCAAGAGCATCAATCCTCATGGGTAACAGAAAAGTCAAGACAGAAGCTATAACATCCGTTGTAGACGAAGACCTATGCATTGGATGCGGGCTATGTGAAGAAATATGCCCCTACGGAGCACCAAAAATCGAAGAAGGAAAATCAAAAATCCGCGAAATACTATGCAGAGGGTGTGGTTCGTGTGCCGCAGAATGCCCGAGACGAGCAATAACCATGCGACACTTCGGAGACCACCAGCTTCTTGCACAAGCAAAGGCGCTTTTAGTTCCCGAAAGCCTAAAGGAGGCTGAATCTTAAATGGTTGAAAAAGAATTTGAACCCTTGATTGTGGCTTTCTGCTGCAACTGGTGTTCATATGCGGGAGCGGACTTAGCCGGCACAAGCCGTTTTGAATACCCAACAAACATAAGGATAATCCGAGTGATGTGCACGGGAAGAATGGACCCAACATTTGTGCTAGAAGCCTTGAGAATGGGGTCGGATGGTGTCCTTATCGCGGGTTGCCACCCCGGCGACTGCCATTATCAGAAGGGAAACTACATGATGGAGAAGAGGTTTGATTACATAAAGAAGGCGGTTAAGAGTGTGGGCATGGAGCCTGAACGCGTACGGCTGGAGTGGGTTTCGGCGAGTGAAGGGGCGAAATTCGCCGCTCTGGTCAGAGAGATGACGCAGCAAATAAAACGGTTAGGGCCTAGTCCCTTCAGACTAGTGCATAACCCGAAATAGGTGAGAAGGATGAGTGAGAAGGAGAGTTTGGTGAGGAAGACCAATGCGGCTATAGATGCTTTCAAGTCCCAGAGACTGCGATGGGTTATGGGAAGATCACAGATAAAAGTGGAAATCGACGAGGACAGATACAGACAAGTTGTGGATTCGATAATGGCGGACGAGATTGAAAGACACATGATCACCGGAGCCTTAAAGGAGAGGGGCCCGCTCACGGTTGAAGAGATTTCGCAATTGACTGGTCTTAAACCGAGCAGGATAGTACAGCACATGATAGCCCTCAGAAGAAACGGCGTAATAACCGAAGTGGGAGAGAAGAACAGGCAGTATCTCTATCAACTCGTTTAAAGTCGCATCAAACCCTACAGTTTTTCTATACACTCTGGATGGACGTCCCCTGGGAAGTCGTGGTCGTAAAGGTAAATCCTATTGTTTTCAGTGTCAACTTCGACGCGGTCGTGAACCGTTGCTCTGTTTAAGAGGTTCTGGTAGTCTTCTCCACTTGAGATTTGAATTTTTCTGAGAAACTTCTCTTTTTTGCTCAACGGTTTCTCGCAGACTTCACATAGCATTTCAACTATGCGAATTAATTCGAAAGTTTTCCCCTTCAACTCTTCAAATTTGACTTCGGATAGGCTCTTCTTCAAGAATTTCTCCGTCCCAATTATTCATGGTCTAAGGATATATTTGTGTATGTTTGATGGAGCTCAATCTAACATTGCATAATGAACTTTCCTACAATTATTTTTATATACAGCTCTGATGTGGAGTTAGTTTTCGGAAGGAAGTGAAAAGCCCTTGTCTGAGAAACCTAGGATAGATCCGCAAAAGGCGAAGGAGATGCAGGAAAACGCGAAAGAGAGGAATCTCATACTTCGGGAGATAAAGAGTCAAGGTCCATCAACTATAGACGAACTGTCAAAGACCACGGGCATGGAGAAGTGGAAGCTTTTGAGGCATCTGGTGGCGATGAGGCAGTTTGGGAAAATATCGATTGTGGGCGAGCGGGACGACCAGCTCGTGTATGGCTTGCCAGAAGAGGGCATGTCTTAGCCTAGGATTGAACTTACAATTTCGTTGAAAATCTGTGATTAATCATTCTGATGTTGCTTTCCGTTGTGTCACAATAGAATTTTCTTTTTGCGACACAAAACCACAGGGAGGTCCGTTCCATTGCAACCCAAAAGCTCCAAAAACTCTCTAAACAAGTGAAAGCTCAATTCAACCTATATATAAGGGAGGCTAGTCACCACAGAGCACAACAGAAAAACCCCATGTCACAACTAAAAATGGACTTCCACATGATCCTGACGGATTTCTAAGAGCGCTTATGTTTTCTTGATAAACCTTATATTCTGGATTTCTCAAGTCATCTGGGCGATTTTATGGCAACCATACTCATAAAAGGACTCCCAGAGGACCTGCTTAAGGAACTCAAAAGGCTAAAGGTTGAGTGGAATTGCAAAACTTGGGCCGAACTGTTAGCCAAGCTTTTAGAATCCAGACAGCTAATTCTACTAAGCGAAAAAGATTTGAACGGAATCAGAGTTGGAGTGAAGAAGTTTCTAAAACTCAGAGACACCGTCTCAGAGAAATGGTCAGGTCCTCCCACAGCGATTGAAGAGTCTCGAAGGTCAAGAGCACATGAAATCAGCTAGACGCGTATTAACCTTAGACTCAAACGTTTTCATAGCTGCTTTAAAGACCGACGAACCTCAAAAGCCCTTCATTGACGTATATCACGTGTCCGAATTTCCGTATTAATTGGTTACTTCTTATTCATTAGGTATTCGTGTATGGCTCTTGCAGCCTTTTTGCCAGCACCCATGGCGCTTATAACTGTTGCTTCGCCCGTCACTATGTCCCCACCCGCATAGACACCTTCAATGCTTGTCTTTCCATTCTCATCCGTCACTATTGTGCCCCACTTTGTGACTTGTAAGCCTTCGGTTGTCTGCTGTATTATCGGGTTTGGCGACCTTCCAATGGCAATTACGACGGTGTCCACATCCATTATGAATTCTGAGCCCTCAATCGGTACTGGTCTCCTTCTCCCACTTTCATCTGGCTCGCCCAAACACATCCTTATGCACTCCATAGCCTTCACCCAGCCCCTCTCATTCCCAATGAATCTCTTAGGATTTGTCAAGAATTCGAAAATTATGCCTTCTTCCTCAGCGTTCTCAATCTCCTCAGCCCTCGCTGGCATCTCCTCACGAGACCTCCGATAAACAATCTTAACCTCCTTCGCACCAAGCCTCCACGCACACCTGGCAGCATCCATAGCCACGTTGCCGCCTCCAATAACAGCCACCCTCTCCCCAACACAGATCGGCGTGTCATACTCCGGAAAAGCATACGCCTTCATCAGATTCACACGAATCAGAAACTCGTTAGCCGAATAGACTCCACACAAGTTTTCGCCAGGAACCCTCATAAAAAGCGGAAGCCCCGCACCAGTCCCAATGAAAACCGCGTCAAACCCTTCAAGCAACTCCCTCAAAGTGTACAGCTTCCCAACCATCACATTCAATCGAACGGTGACGCCCAACTTTCCTATGTATTCCGCTTCTGCCTCAACAATCCTCTTAGGCAACCGAAACTCCGGAATCCCATAAATAAGCACGCCGCCCGGCTTATGCAAAGCCTCAAAAACAACAACCCCATGTCCAAGCTTAGCCAGATCCGCCGCAGCAGTCAAGCCCGCTGGACCGGCACCGACAACCGCCACCTTCTTGCCCGTGGGAGCTGGCTTCTGTGGAATCTCATAGCCATTTCCCCTTTCCCAGTCAGCCACAAACCTCTCCAGTCTCCCAACAGAAACCGGGTCACCAACTTTCCCCAGAGTGCAGCTTGCTTGACACTGCTCCTCTTGTGGGCACACTCTGCCACAGACGGCTGGAAGACTGTTCTTCTCCTTAATCTTCCTTATCGCCTCTCCAAACCTGCGTTCTCTAATAAGGCTTATGAACGCTGGGATGTCCACCTCCACTGGGCAACCCTTCACACACTGAGCCTCTCCACATTGCAGACACCTCTCAGCTTCAGACACAGCCTGTTCCTCCGTGTAACCAAGCGCCACCTCGTTAAAGTTGTGGCTACGCTGTTTTGGGTCTTGTTTGGGCATGGGAACGACTTCTTTCCGAATCTTAGGTTTAGGCTTACTCAAAGGCTTCTTCCTCCCTTATCATAAAACACAAAGGCAAGCTTCTCCTGAGGCGCATACATTTTCAGCCGAGCCATCAACTCTTTAAAATCAACTTGATGCCCATCAAAGTCAGGGCCGTCAACACACGCGAACATTGTTTTGTCGCCGACGGTTACTCTGCACGCCCCACACATCCCCATGCCATCGACCATTATCGGAATCAAATTCACAATTGTTGGTATGCCATATGGACGTGTCAGCTCTGAAACCGTCTTCATCATCACAATCGGTCCCACTGCCACCACTCGGTCAATCTTTCTCTCCTTAAACAAGTCTCTAAGGAAGTCTAGTACCTTGTGGCCCTTTGTTCCGTCATCAGTAGCCACATAAAGCTCATTGCACACTTCCCGCATCTCATCTTCAAAGATTAATTGATTTTCAGTTCTGGCGCCAACTACCCCAATAACCACGTTGCCTGCTTCACGGAACGCTTTCGCTTGGAAATGCAGCGGAGCCACCATCACCCCGCCGCCAACACACAAAACAGTCCCAAATTTCCTGATCTCGGCCGGTTTTCCAAGCGGACCTAATAAATCTTGAATGCAGTCTCCTTTGTTTAAGCTCCCAAGCCGTCTCGTTGTTTTGCCAACCTCGTGGCAGACCACCGTAATCGTTCCCTTCTCAACGTCTGCGCCAGCGATTGTGAGGGGAATCCTCTCTCCTTTTTCATCCACCTTTAGAATAACGAATTGCCCTGGTTTGATTTTCGCGGCTATTTCTTTGGCAGAAAACTCAAAAAGGTTGATGTGAGAAACAAGTTCCCGTTTCGTTGCTATTTTGTGCAAGCTAGTTGCCTCCTTCCTCAACCCTCAAAGGATTAAGCCCGAGCCTCCTTATTTTCTCCACAAAATCCGTCATCATACTTGCAAATTTTTGCCCTTCAGAAGATGAGGCAAAACCAATTTCGAGGCGTTCGGGATCTATGCCAAGGGCTGTTAGGGATTTTTTCATCGCATCCACTCTCCCTTTGGCTTTCAAGTTGCCGTCTATGTAATGGCAGTCGCCTATGAGACAGCCAGTTATGATGACCCCGTCAGCGCCGTTCAGAAAAGCCTCCACGACATAAAGCACGTCCACCCTACCGCTGCAAGGAACCCTTAATATTCGAACGTTCGGCGGATACTGAATCCTCGCGACTCCTGCGAGATCAGCAGCGGCGTAAGAGCACCACTGACACGCAAAACAGAGTATGATGGGCTCGAAACTCCCACCCAAGCTCGCGAGCTTCTTTGGTTTGAGCAACGCCTCAATTGCCGCCACAATCTGCTGATCTTTAAAGTGTCTGAGTTGCATCGCTCCCATAGGGCATTCAGCCGCGCACACACCACAACCTTTGCAGTTAGCCTCAATCACATTGGGTAATCCAAAAGGTAGAGCCTCAATGGCGTTAAAAATACACGAAACCTCACACGCATCACAGTTGACACAAATGTCCTTATCCACTGAAGCCTTAACAGCTTCAGCCTTTATTCTCCCCACAGCCATAGGAATCGCCGCCCTAGAAGCCGCGGCATAAGCCTGAGTAACGCTTTCGGTCACGTCTTTTGGTCCGTGGGCTGTGCCACAAACATATATGCCCTCTGACGCAAAATCAACAGGTCTAAGTTTTGGATGAGCCTCAAAAAAGAACCCGTCGGAGCCCAGAGGCACCTTGAGTATAGAAGAAAGTTTTCTTCCATCCTCGTGCTGGACGAGGGGCGTTGATAAAACGACCAAGTCACTACTTATCTCAATCTCGGCTCCCAAATAAGAGTCATAAACCGTGACCGTTAACTTTCCATCAGGTTTTGAGGCGACTTTTGGAGGTTTATCTGGATCATAGCGGATGAAATCGATGAATCTTGCTCTTGCCTCATGGTAAAAGTCTTCATACTCGCCATAAGTTTGCAGATCACGGAAAAGAATGCAGATTTCCACCTTTGGATGTAATTTTTTAAGAAGCAGAGCGTTGTTGAGGGCTACCATACAGCATATTCTTGAACAGTATGCTCTGCCAGTTTTCTCTCTGGCTCCGAGGCACTGAATCATAACAACCTTTTTTGGCTTTTTGAGCGCGCCCTCTTTGAGAAGCTGTTCAAGTTCAAGCTGTGTCATGACGTTTTCATTTTCTTTATACCCGTACATACCCATAGGCTTGAACTCTTCGGCTCCTGTGGCTACTATTATTGTTCCCACGTTGATTTGCTCGAGTTCACTTGAACCCTTCTTTTGAAGTGTCACGTCAAAGTTTCCGAAGAACCCCTCTACTTCTTGAACGAGGGTTGATGTGTGCAAGTGTATGTTGCCGTGGGCCTTCAAGGCTGTGACGGCTTCACGTAAAATTTCTAAGGCATCACGCCCAGTGGGCTGCAGCTTATACAAGTGTCTCAGCATTCCACCAAGTTCCGCTTCCTTCTCAACCAAGTGGACACTGAAGCCCTGCCTTGCGAGGGACATGGCCGCAGTCATTCCAGCTATGCCGCCGCCTACAACCAGTGCTGAACGATTTATCTCGAGTTCCGGCTCTATCAGCGGTTCAAGGTAGCTTGCTTTGGCGACAGCCATTCTGATGAGGTCTTTGGCTTTCTCTGTTGCTTCTTTTGGCTGGTGCATGTGAACCCATGAGGAGTGCTCTCGGATGTTGACCAATTCAAAAAGGTACTTGTTTAATCCGGCTTCTTCGCATGCCTTTCTGAAAAGTTGTTCATGGGTTGCGGGTGTGCAAGATGCAATAACAACTCTGTTGAGGTTATACTTTTTTATGCGTTCTTTGATGAGGCTTAATCCGGCGGAGGAGCACATGTAAAGGTCTTCTTCGGCGCAGACAACATTAGGCAAGGTTTTGGCATACTCTACAACAGCCGGTACATTGATCACTCCGCCGATGTTGAAGCCACAGTGGCAGACGAAAACCCCGATTCTCAACTCTTCTTTGCCCGTTTCCATCGGCTATTCCTTCACGACAACGGATACAGCGACCTCTGCGGCTCTGGCTGACGCTGCACTTGCTTGAGTAACCGACTCAGAAATGTCCTTTGGCGTTTGACAGCACCCGCAGACAAATACTCCTTCCACGTTTGTTTCAACAGACATGAGTAATGGGTCTTCCGTTTTGAAAAAGCCGTGTTCATTTAATTTTAAACCGAGAATTTTTGCCAAAGCCCTATTGTCTTCCCTCGGGATTAAAGCAGGACAAAGCACAACCAAATCTGCACGCAACTCTTCAATTCTCCCTTCCATGATGTTTTCGTACCGAACCAAAAGGTACTTTGTCGCCGGATCTTCTAGGACTGCAGCGACACGTCCGTTAATGTATTTGACACCCCATTCGTCTTTGGCTCTTGTGACAAATTCTTGGAAACGCTTCCCAAACACTCTCAGATCAATGTACAAAATGTAAACTTCACTTTCGGAATCGTGTTCCCTGACCAGAATCGCCTCTTTTGTCGCGTACATGCAGCAGACGCTGGAGCAGTAAGGGTACCCTCTTTGTTGGGTTCTTGAGCCAACGCATTGAATAAAAACTATTCTGCGTGGATGCTTGCCATCAGAAGGCCTAGAAAGCTCTCCGCGTGTCGGCCCGGAAGCATTAATTAGCCTTTCAAATTCTAGCGAGAGAAGAACATTCTTGTATCGTTTATAGCCGTACTCGCTTATCGGCGCAGGATCATAAAGCTCTAAGCCGGTGGCCAATATCACGCTTGAAACGTTAAGCGTTATTTTTTCAGGTTTTTGATCGAGGTTGATTGCGTTTGCTTGGCAGAGTTTTTCGCACACTCTGCATACTCCTTTCTGAAAGTAAAGACAATGATCTTTGTCTATGACTGTTACTCGTGGAACTGCTTGTGGAAAAGGCATATAGATGGCTTTTCGCATTCCCATGCCCATGTCGAACTCGCTTGGCACCTTAACTGGGCACTTTTCTGTGCAAGCGCCGCAACCGGTACATTTTTCGGCGTCAACAAACCTCGGGTTTTTCAAAACTTTAACCTTGAAGTTCCCAGCTGAACCAGCAACTTCCTTAACTTCTGAGCATGTGAGTAGCTTGACGTTTGGGTGGCGGAAGCACTCAATCATTTTCGGGGCGAGTATACATATAGAACAGTCCATTGTTGGAAAAGTCTTATCAAGCTGAGCCATCCTCCCTCCAATGCTCGGGGATTTCTCCACGAGAAAGACTGTAAGCCCCCGATCAGCAAGATCCAGAGAAGCTTGTATCCCGGCTATGCCACCCCCAACCACAAGCACAGCATTGTCATCCAAGTTAATTCCCGCACATTTACATGCTTTAGAAAGAAGACCTATGTCTACTGCTTATAAAAAAATATCGCGCAAAAACAAAATCTTTCAATAATCAAAAACGTAGATTATCCTTTTATCATAGTATGGAAGGTGTAGCCTTTTTGGGCGTATGAAACATCCCCTTCTGCTTGGTTTAGAACATGGGAGGACTCTAATGCTTTTTCTCGGTAAGACGTTAAATACTGCCTAAGTTTTGGGCTTATTTTGAAGATTCTCGGATTACTGTTTTCCATGACGATTTATATTTAGCTTAAATTATGAAGTACTTAGGGCAGAGTTCTGCTTTCTCCGTCCAGAAGGATATATGTAAGTCCTTAACACCCGGCATCCTTGCGATTTCAGTGCCTATCGTAACTAAGTGTTCAAAATCTCTGGCTACGCCGATAGCTAATAGGTCATGGTCTCCAACGGTCTTTGTAGCCAAGATTATGTTCCGCATTTCAATCAACTTATTTAGGATCATTGATGAATCAGTGGGTGTGCTTTCGGTTGCTAGGATGTGCGGCGAAGAGGCGTCTATCATGAATACCGCCATGGCCTCATATCCAATTTTTTTAGGATTGATCACCACTGTTGATCCGCGGATTGCACCTTTTTCTTGCAGCGCTCTATACCTGTTTATTACGGTATCTGGTGAAACCTTAAGTTCCTTCGCGATTTTTCTAAAAGACACGCGGGCATCCAGTGCTAATTTTTTAATTATAAATAAGTCTATTTCGTCCATTTCTATCTACCTTTTGAGGTGCTCAAATTCGAAATTCTCTGGACAAAGCAGTATTTCATTAACCCAAATGCTTGTTGTTGCCTCTCTGACGAGTGGATGACCCTTTATCAGATCTTTTACTTGACTTAATCGACCGACATTTCCTAGAACCGCGATGCAGAATATATCATATTTACCTATGGTTGTGGTGCAGAAGACTATCTCGGGTATTCTCTGTATGAATTCTATAACCTCTTTTAAATGTGGATAGTTAACGTCGACACCTAGACTTGCGACGCATTCATATCCAAAGCTTTTTGGGTTTAACAATATTGTTGTCCCTCTGACAATGCCTGCTCGCTTCATTTTCCTGAATCGTTTGCTTATGGTGTCTGTTGACACGATACAATCCTTTGCTATGTCTGCGAAATTGGCGCGTGCATCTTTCTGTAAAGCCCTGACGATAGCTACATCAATTTCATCAACCTTTACCTTAGATTTCATGTTTTCCCTCTTATGATAGAATTTTATACTTAAGCTTTTAAATTATACCATTTCTGATTCAAAATCTTATAATGTCGTTTTGGAAAAAGACTTTTGGGTGATTTTGGACATATCTAGGAATTTGTAAGGGTTTGTCTTACAATGTGGAACTTTTATCTGTTAAAATCGAACAAAAAGGATAAATATACGAATAATTTCTTAAATTGTTGTCGTGATTCATGTGGAATTGGTGGATATGATTAAGGAAATTGAAGGCAGAAAAAACAGCGGAGAACTGACAAAAAAGAGAGTAGCTTGTGCTCAATGTGGAAAAACGTGGATCGAGCTGTCCGGTTTGGTCATCGCACAAAAAGATGGATTTGAGGACTTATGTCTTCGAATTAATTTTGAATCAGAAAATTGCCAAACATGTAGGTTTCGGCCTTTAGAATGCCCTGAATGCGGTTCAAAAGATGTGTATGAAACAACATTTGCCAAGGAAATTTCCGAAGAAGCTCCAATTACCTTCAAGGGCATAAGGAAAGTTAACAGAGGTTCAAGCATCAGATCCACATGAAAACCTCACCAACGGATACAAGGTTAAAGAGATATGGAAAGTATAAGCATTTACGAAGAAGCCTTAAAACCCTTAAAAGAGGCTGCACGACTATTAAACATAAAACCAAGCATCTTGGAAGTGATAGCCAACCCCCAACGCGTTCTAGCAGTTTCGCTTCCAATAAGAATGGACAACGATGAAATTAAGGTATTCATAGGTTTTAGGGTGCAACATAACGACGCTAGGGGACCGGCGAAAGGCGGAATTAGGTATCACCTGAACGTATCGCTTGACGAAGTCAAAGCCTTAGCCTTGTGGATGACTATGAAAAATGCCGTCGTTGGAATTCCATACGGAGGAGGTAAGGGCGGCATAAAATGCAATCCAAAAGAAATGTCATTGGGAGAGCTTGAACGGTTAACAAGAAGCTACGCAGCAGCTATTGCATGTTTTGTTGGTCCAGATAAAGATATACCCGCACCTGATGTGGGAACCAACGCACAAATAATGGGCTGGTTTGCCGATGAATATTACAAAATAACACAATGCCTCCTACCAGGCGTGGTCACTTCTAAGCCTTTGTCCGTTGGAGGTTCCCGGGGAAGAGAGGCTGCAACGGGTAGAGGTGTGTTCTTCGCTACCCTTGAGGCAGCGAATGCGTTTGATATACCACTAAAAAAGGCACCCATCTCAATTCAGGGATTCGGCAATGTTGCACGTCCTATAGCGAAATATCTGTATGAAGTCGGCTGTAAAATAGTTGCAGTAAGCGACTCCACAAGCGGCATATATAATCCAGATGGTATTGACCCTATAAAACTAATCGAATATAAAGAGAAGACTGGTATGGTGAAGGACTTTCCTGGAACCCAAGAAATTTCCACAGCAGACCCCATTACAGTCGACTGTGACATTTTAATTCCGGCAGCTTTAGAAAACCAAATTACGGCAAAGAATGTCAATGAGGTAAAAGCAAAGTTGATTGTAGAAGGGGCAAACGGACCAATTTCGCCGGATGCAGACAAAATATTGCGCGAAAAGAGCGTGATGGTTATACCAGATATTCTAGCAAATGCTGGCGGCGTTACTGTTAGCTATTTTGAATGGGTGCAAAACCGCATGGGATACTACTGGAGTGACGAAGAAGTTGACGGAAAACTTAGAGATGTAATGACTAAAGCTTTTAAAGATGTTTATGAGATAACCAAAAAATACAATGTAGACATGAGAACTGGTGCCCATCTATTAGCCCTCAGTAGAGTTGCAGAGGCTATGAAAGCCCTCGGACGTATCTAAACCCTAACGTTATAACCTGTCTATATTTTGATTTATCCTTTGTAATAGTATGGTCTTCTGATGTAGCCGTATGCCTCTAGCGCTGCTGTTATGCCTTGTCCCACAGCCGTTCCGACCTGTTTAACAGGATGGTTTGCAACGTCTCCGGCGGCGTAAATCCCCGTGATGTTTGTTCTCTGACGAGCGTCAACGATGATGTAGCCGTCTTCGTCAATCTTAATGCCCGCTTCTTTGGCTACCTCACTATTGGGTGCCTCACCAACCTGGACAAAAACGCCGTCAACGAGCAGTTCTTTGGTTTCTCCAGTTTTGTTATTGAAAATTGTTACTTTATTGACAAGTTTTTCGCCTTTAATTTCCTTAACTTCGGTGTTCCACAAAATTTCTACGTTCGCTTTTTCTTTTAACGCCTTAACAAGGGTTTCTTCAGCACGGAATGCGTCTCTGCGATGGGCGATTTTTAATTCTGACGCCAGCTCGGCGATGTAAAGAGCTGTTATTACCGCCGAGTTTCCGCCGCCGACAACAAGCACACGCTTACCCTTGAATAGGGGACCGTCGCAGATGCCACAGTAGCTTACTCCTCTGCCGCGGAATTCTTTTTCGCCAGCTACGCCGATTTCACTGTAATGCGAGCCAGAGGCGAGGACGACTGCCTTTGCTTCATAGGTGGTTTTTTTGGTCTTTACCGATTTTTTCTTGCCCTTGAGGTCTAGGCTTAGGACTTTTTCGAATTCATGGATGGTTACGCCTGTGCTTCTGCATTGGGCTGCCATTTTCTGGGCTAGTTCGGCTCCGCTTATGCTTTGAAGACCTGGATAATTCTCGATTAATGGAGCATCCACGGTTTTGCCTCCGACCATTTTCTCCTCTAAAACGAGCGTTTTTAGTCCGCTTCTCGCTCCGTAAATTCCAGCGGCTAAACCAGCGGCGCCAGCACCAATAACTATCAAATCCCAACTTTCCATTTAACAACCCTTTACTAAACTAATTTAATGAGTGGTTATTTATCGCTACTGGATAATGTTCTTCGAATAACTTAAAATCGTCATGAAAATTTAGCTTACGATAAAGAAATGTTATAGGGCAAGCGTGAGTAGCTCTGCCACATCCATGATTTGGATTTTTCCTTCGTTTCCAGTGGTTTTGACTGCGTCTTCAATGGTTAGGAGGCAGAAGGGACACGCCACAGCCAATATTTCTGCGCCTGCGGCAACAGCATCCTTAACTCGAACTTCTGCCAAGCGTGGGCCAGGAATGTCAACCCACATTCTTCCACCGCCACCTTCGCAGCACAGGCTTCGTGCTCTTGAACGGTCGAACTCTAATAGCTTTACGCCTGGCACGTTTTCAATGATTTTCCGTGGTTCTTCGTAGATGCCGTTTTGTTTTCCCAAGAAGCAAGGGTCGTGGTAAATGACTTTTTTGTTAACTTCTTTTGTGAAGGTTAGCTTTTTGTTTTCGATTAGTTTGGTGAGCAACTGCGTGTGATGTTGCGGTTCGAAGCTTGTTTGGTTGTAGCGGTTTTTGAAGGCGTGGAAACCGTGCGGACAGCTTGTGACCACCTGTTTTATGTTGTATTTGTTGAAGGTTTTCATGTTCTCCTCAACCAGAAATTCGAATAGTCCTTTTTCGCCCATGCCGTAGACTTCGCTTCCACAGCAGCTCTCCTCATCGCCCAGAACGCCGAAGTTTAGTCCAGCCTTTTCAAAGCACATGGTAAGGCTTTTAGCTACGCTTTGGACTCTTGGGTCGTAGGCTGAAGTGCAACCAACATAGTACAGGACTTCAGCGCCTTCGGAAAAGCGCTTAACGTTTAAGCCTTGACTCCACTCAGTTCGTTTGCCGCGGATTCTCGCCCACGGGTTGCCGTTCTTGAATATGCTTTCCAGCGCATCTCGGATGGTTGGGGCGATTTGGCCTTCTTCAACGGCCATGCTGCGGATGTCAATTAGGAATTCGTATGGATACATGTCTTTAGGGCAGCGAATAGCACATGTAGAGCATGTCGTGCAGCTCCACAACTCGTTCTGCGGGTGCATGGTTAACCTTCCCATGGCTGAGGCTTCACGCATGTACCTTCTAACGTTTAGGTTAGCCTTCCTCGCAACAGGACAGCTTCCGGTGCACATCCCACACTGAATACACTCGAGAAGCTTATGCTTCTGAACGAGCTCCTGAACGTTCATTTTCAACATCACTTTTGATTGAGATGAGGGAGTAAGATTTTTAATAAGTGTTTTCCCTTGTATGAATCAAAACATATCATGGAAAGCGGAGATTACCCATAATGGAGAGGAAAACGCCTCGAATCGGCATTTTTGTCTGCGAGTGCGGCGGAAACATAGGCGACGTTATAGACGTTAAGGCTGTTGTTGATACGGCCAAAAACTGGGAAGGAGTTGCTGTAGCCAAATATCAGAAATATTTATGCTCAAAACCAGCCCAGGAAATGATACTGGAAGCCACAAAGAAAGAGAATCTGGATAGGGTAGTTGTTGCAAGCTGCACGCCCCGTATGCACCTTACAACGTTCCAGAGCGTACTAGAAAGGGCTGGATTGAACCCCTACATGCTCGAGTTCGTAAACATCAGGGAACAAAGCTCATGGGTTCACGGTCCTCACGCCTCGGCGGAAGCCACAAGAAAAGCCATAAGCCTTGTGAGGGGTGGATACGAGCGAAGCCTAGAGCTTGAGCCGCTAGAAACCATAAGCGAAAAATGCTCGAGAGAAATCCTCATAATAGGCGGAGGCATAGCCGGAATTACCGCTGCGCTTGAGCTTGGATACCTGGACTTTAAGGTTCACCTCGCGGAGCGAAAACCAAGCATAGGCGGCAACATGGCAAAACTCACAAAGGTTTTCCCCACCCTCGACTGCGCCCAGTGCATATTAACTCCAAGAATGGCTGAGGTTGGGAGAAACCAGAACGTGAGCTTGCTCACGTATGCTGAGGTGCAGGATGTTAGGGGACGGCCGGGCAATTATGCGGTTAAGGTTTTCATGAAACCCAGAGGCGTTGATGTTGAGAAGTGCAGAAGCTGCGGTGTGTGCGCCAAAGTTTGTCCAGTAACGGTTCCGGATGAGTTTAATGAGGGCTTGTCTCAGAGGAAAGCGGCTTACATAGAGTTTCCGCAGGCTGTTCCATCCGCCTACGCGATTGATTTTGACGTTTGCACAAGGTGTGAAAAATGTGAGAAGTTATGTCCCGCAAAAGCCATAAGCTTAGAAGATAAGGGCAAAATTGTTGAGTTAAACGTGGGCGCCATAGTTTTGGCAACGGGATACAAGCTTTATGACGCTAAAAACTTGGAGATTTACGGTTATGGCAACTACAAAGATGTTATAACGATGATGGATTTGGAGAGGCTTACTTCTGCAACTGGGCCTACTGGCGGCTACATTAAGAGGGCAGATGGTAGCGATGTTAGGAAGATGGCGATTGTGCTTTGTGCCGGTTCTAGGGATAAGAATTATATCCCCTATTGTAGCCGCATTTGCTGCATGTATTCGCTGAAGCAGGCTTTTGTGTTGAAGAAGATGCTTGGTGTTGACGTTACGATTTACTATATCGATGTTAGGGCGACGGGCAAAGGCTACGAGGACTTGTATTGGCGAGACCAAGAGGCAGGCGTAGTTTTCATAAAAGGTAAGGTGGCTGAAGTCTACAAGAACGATAGTAATGGTAGGCTCGTGGTTTTGGCTGAAGATACGCTTACAGGTGAAACAAGAGAAGATGAATATGACATGGTGGCTTTGGCTACGCCCATGGTTTCGCCAGCCGGCCTTAAGGAGCTTGCTGACAGGATGAAGGTTGCCATTGGCGAGGATGGTTTCGTTACGGAGAAGCATCCTAAGCTTGACCCTGTTGATTCGCTCGTCACTGGAATTTTTGTGTGTGGTTGCGCCTTAAGCCCGAAGGATGTGCGTGATGCGGTTTCTGACGCTTTGGGGGCTGCTGCTAAGGCGGCGCTTTTCCTTAAAGGCGAGTATGTTACGACTAGTCCTGAGAAAGCCTTTGTGATTGCGGATTTGTGTAATGGCTGTGGTGATTGTGTGCCAGTATGTCCTGTAAACGCTATAACTATGCAGGAGGGCAAAGCCAAGATTGACCCGTTTCAGTGTGTTGGCTGTGGTGCGTGTATTCCTGTCTGTCCGAAGGAGGCTATTGACTTCAAGAATTCAACAGCGAGGCAGATGATCTCCACTTTGAGAGGCGTTTTGGCTGACAAGCAGGCTGGTGAAGTGCGGATTGTGGCTTTTGTTGACAAGAATGTTGGATATACGGGCATGGATTTTCTTGGACTTGACAGAACTAACTATCCAGAGAACATTCGAATCGTGTCGGTTCCGTCAACAGCTATCCTAGGCTTGAAGCATTTGCTTTATGCGCTTGCCTATGGTGCTGATGGCGTCCTAGTGATTGAGGGAACGCAGGAAATTGATGAGAAGTTTACGAAGAAAAGAATGATTGAGATGGGACAGAAGCTAGTTCAATATGGAATTGAGAACATGAGAGTCCGCTACAGCTATGTGCCGCTGCCGGTTTACAAGAAAGCCGCAGAGGTATTCACAATGTTCACTGATAGAATCAAAAAATTCGGACCGCTATCTGAAGAAAAACGCGATGCCATCAAGCAAAAAATTTTGTGATAACTCCAAATTCTTTGCATGAAAAAGAAGTTTAAAAAGCAAAATCCACCAAATTTTGTCCTTAAGTCTCAATTTTTCGATGTATACTCCTTGAAACCTGAAAGAGTATGGAAATGCGAAATAACCCATTCTAGATGTTAATTGGTACGGCTTCCTTCCTGATTCTTTATCTCACAGGATATTCGGTGAAATAAAAATGTATTACACCACTAAACTTGCCTGATAATGGCAATGCAGACCTAGAGCGTGATGATCTCAGGACTCTGCCGAAGGTCTAATAATCCCTCTACTAAATGCTCCTAAGAGGACTCCCAATAGACATAATAAGGCAACGAAAGGAATGGCCATTCTGAATATATTTCTTATTGCAGCACTGATCACGTATTCTACACATCTCCATCCCAAAATGGGAAAAGCCCTGTTCCACTCTAAGATGTGCCATATAAAAAAGGAGGAGTAAACAGCGGCGAATACGAAAGAAAGAACAGCGGTTGCTACAAAACTGTATATAACGGTTTCTAAATCTAGTAAAATCGCTCCAGCTATCGTGCTGAAAAGGAAAATGAGCAAAAGATCAAGAGTGTCAAGTCGCGGAATCCATTGATCAATTTCTGTCCAAGCAATACCGTGTTCAACAAGAACGGGATAAGTTGCATATGCCAGCGAGTACGATTTTATTATCACGAGTGCAATGGCGGCACTCCACGCAAGTGTTGTTATAATTTCCTTTTTTCTCGCTTTCAACAACCTAAAAAACCCTAGCTTGCGAGTATAATAGATGTTTATTGTAATTAAAACGATAGTAACTGTTACGCTTATTGCAGCAACCCAGAGCAAATCTACCATAATCTCTTCCCAAAATATCATGTTAGATTTTTAATATTTAATATTATCCCAGAAAAGTTGACGCACTGAAAAACTCTGCAGCTCAGCTTTGCCATGAGTTTTGAGGTTGTAAAGAGTGTTCGTCTAATTGCGCTTATAGCCGTTACGCAGTCGTGTTGACTATTGCCTATTTACAAGGAGGTCTTGAATCCTTGTATAGGTTGAATTGGGCTTTGGAGGTTTTCGCTTGTTAAGCTGTAGTTTTGTGTCACAAACGGAAAATTTTATTGTGATACAATGGGTGGTTTATTGTATGATAATGTTTAAATCTGTAGGTTTAGTTAGTCAAACGCGCGTGGAGGCTTAATAGGGTGGTTGTATGTCGTTTTTGAGGAAGTTTAAACAGGCTTTGACTTCGCCTGGGGCGAGGGTCTCGCTGAGTTTTGGCAAGAGCAGTTTTGTTTTGGGTGAGAATGTTGAGGGCACTTTGACCGTTGTTTCTGACGAGGAGTTTGAGGCTAAGGAGATAAGGTGCGAGTTTCAGTGTGTGGAGGAGGCGAAAAAGACTAAACAAGAGTATGATGCGTCGGTTGGTCGTGAGGTTTCAAAAGAGGTTACGGAATCTGCGACGCTTTATTCTGCAAAGCCTGCGGTTTGTGGACCATTGCACATTACAAAAGGCTTCTCGCAGACTTTTCCGTTCAGCGTAAACGTTCCTGTTGGTGGGAGACCCACTTTCAAGAGTATTGACTCGAGGGTTTCATGGTTTATTAAGGGAGTTATCGCTGTGGAGGGAAGGCCTGATGTGACGAGCCAGACAATGGAGGTTCAAGTTTCTGCGCCGAGTGCTGCACCGGTGATTAAGGAGAAGGAGGTTATCCGCGAGGTTGTCATGATACCGTGCAAATACTGTGGGGCTTTGATGCCTCAAACGGATACTGTGTGTCCACATTGCGGCGCGAGAAGAACTTCTTAGGCTTGCTGCGACTTTTTCATCTGTTGCTCTCTGCGGAGTTTATAGCCCCCTATTTATAGATTGAACTTTTGGTAGGTTTATTAAAGACATTAGATATTATAATATTGACGAAATAGAAGCGTGGTTGAGAATTTAAAGGTGTATGTGGAGTTTTCGGCTTTTTTGTTAGAGTTTGGGTAGTCTTGTTATTCCCTCTATGTTGTCGAAGTCTTCGTCGAAGGTGTATATTTCTGTTATGTTTTCTTGTTTCATTGTGTCGACTGCTAGGGCGTCGTTGGATTCGAGTTCTAGTTCTTCTGCGAGCTCGGTTGCGGCTAGGTATTGTTCTCTTGTTACACTTTTGATTTTTATGTTGTCGAGCATGAATA